>Ga0209796_10000173_pt1 | contig 70454 bp, 73 predicted proteins | sample AgamicOrSfrz_FD_187167 | JGI IMG/M metagenome (GOLD analysis project Ga0209796, IMG submission 187167) | Agave microbial communities from Guanajuato, Mexico - Or.Sf.rz (SPAdes) (version 2) | ecosystem: Host-associated > Plants > Phyllosphere > Phylloplane/Leaf | place: Guanajuato, Mexico...
AGAGTGATTGGGAAGAAGTGCTCAAACGAAATCCACTTCATGTGTGTTTGGCTTGGGTGGGCGTACAGACAAACAAAGTGAATCCAAAGATTTTACACAAGAGACCGAACTGGTCTGACATGTCTGCTATAAAAGAACATCGCGTATACGTACTAGAAGAATGGCTGTATTGTCGTCCTTCACCTAGGTTGCTGTTAGGGTTAAAAAAACTCGCGCCGCTCCTTCATCCAGATACGTTTCCTGCATTTGACGGCAAGGACCCCTTACTATAAGAAAAAGGAGCGATACATATGAAAGATATAAAACAAATAAAACATACCATTCAACACCGCTATCCTTTTTTACTTGTTGACCGCATCTTAGAGCAAAAAGAAGGAAAGCTTGCGATAGGAATTAAACAAGTAACAGCAAATGAACCTTTTTTCAAAGGCCACTTTCCCGACTATATGGTAATGCCAGGGGTACTTATTGTCGAAGCTCTTGCTCAGCTCGGTGGATTTGCCATGTCTGCGGATGACCAACAAAAAGGAAGACTTGCTTTTTTAGCGGGGATAGACGAATGTCGTTTTAAGCGTCAAGTAAGGCCAGGAGATACACTGCGTTTAGAATTTGAGGTTCTGAAGCAGCGTGGAAAGATTATAAGAGGAAAAGGAAAAGCATTTGTAGATAGCGAGTTAGCTTGTGAAGCGGTCATTACCTTTGCTCTTGATATATAATACAAACCAGGATAAAAGCGTATTAAAGGAAACCGCCTTATGGCATAAGAGCGCTTTTTTTGTAAGTACCTTAGTCAATACTTCCTTTTGATGAAAGAAGAAACGGGGTATAGAAGAAAAAAGGGAGAGGGGAGAATGCGGTGAGAACATTCACGGAAGTTGTTGTATTACTCACACTATTGGGTACGTATATAGGCATCTCACTACTTGTCTACAAACGGAAAAGAACGAATCCGTTTTTCTACAGCATTTACTTTTATTTAGCTACCAGCGTCATTTTGATTTGCTTGGTTATCTTTTGGCTTCAGCTTCGTTTTGGACTCACTGATAAGCAAGTAGGAGGATTGCTTATCAGTGTGGTTGCATTCTTTTTACTTATTTATGGGTTGTTAAAAACAAAACAAAAAGACAGGTAGCCGATGCTATCTGTTTTTATTTATATTCATGTTATATATTTTTATCAATTGTAGTGTCAATTGAATGGATCTCTTCATATACTAAAGATAACAGCTTTCTTTTGCAGGTTAGTTGACATCGTAGCTTATAACTCGCTATTCTTTTGATAATTCATTTTGTGAAAGGAAGTGGACGTATGGATGCATCCCGTATTACAGCTAAGTTAGAAAATCGGATACCGACAATTCTTGGGATGGAGCAGTTTTCTCGTTTCGGTATTCTTGTTCCGCTTATTGAAAAACAAGGGGAACTGCATGTTTTATTTGAGGTAAGAGCGCTCGATTTACGAAGACAGCCCGGAGAAATTTGTTTTCCAGGAGGGCGTGTCGAGAAGACGGATGCAGACGAAAAAGAAACGGCTATCCGTGAAACATCCGAGGAGTTAGGAATTACGCCTGAATCTATTCAGCAAGTACAAGCTTTAGATTATATTGTTTCTCAATTCGGAACAATCATTTATCCTTATGTAGGTTTTATTGATGAGTTGCTTGAACTTCGACCGAATCCTTCGGAAGTAGCAGAAGTATTTACCGTGCCTCTTTCTTTTTTTCAGCGTACCGAACCTGATATACACAATATCCATTTCAGAGTAGAACCCGAACATAATTTTCCTTATGACGCGATTATTGGTGGTGAAAATTATAATTGGCAAACAAGAGAGATGGAAGAACATTTTTATTACTATGAAGATCGAGTCATATGGGGACTGACAGCAAAAGTGATTTATCATTTAATACATGTACTAAATGATAAATAAAAAGCAGCGAATACGGATTCGCTGCTTTTTATATATTAAATAGATTGAATAGCCTCTGCGATAGGCGTATCGCCTGAAACTAAATCAAAAGAACGTCCGAATGTATGATCTTCACTTAGCGTTTCCACTACCACACGCGCTACATCTTCGCGAGGAATGGATCCGCGCTCTTTGTTCTCCCCAGCATCTACACGTCCTGTTCCTGGTTCGTTTAACAATCCGCCTGGTCGAACAATTGTATATGTTAATCCGCTTGCTTCTAAGATTTTATCTGCGTAATGTTTGGCTACATAGTAAGGAATTAGTGAAGTATTCCAGTTTTCACGGTGATGTGCTTGAAGTGCGCTTACCATGACAAATCGTTTAATACCTAAATCTTCTGCAGCTTCCATCGCTTTTACCGCACCGTCTAAATCAATTAAAAGTGTCTTATCATGGCCTGTATTTCCGCCTGATCCTGCGCTAAAGATAACGGCGTCACAGCCTTTCATCACTTCCTTAATTTCATGTACAGTGCCTTCTAAGCTTGCAAAAGCCGTTTCGATACCTCTTGCCTCAAGTTCTTTTGCTTGTTCTTCTTTACGAACCATCGCACGTACAGTGTGCACATCACTTTCATTCAAAATGTTTATAATATGTTTGCCTACTTGACCATTCGCACCAATTACAAGAACTTTCATGTCTAAATTTGCTCCTTTCAAATCCAAATGCTTATATATAATTGTTTCATATTCACTCTTTTCATTCAATAAATGAGCTCAAAATCCGGTGAATAAGGGGAAAGTAAGAAAATATATTAAAAAAATGAAAAACAAGAAATAAAAACTAATTTACAAACAAAAAAAGGAAAAAAATAGTTCATTAAACCCAGTGTCTGAACTATTTAAATTTTGTAAATTTTTCTCAAACCCTTGGTAATACAACACTTCTTAAAAACAGTATTTCTTTTAACATTTCCCGATACAACCTATATAAACACATTTTGATAATTTTAAACTTTTACTTCGGAAAAATTTTTTGTTATTATGTTTTAGTCATTAAAATATTCATAAACGAAATATTTAGTCCGAGCGGACAAAGGAGAGGATAAAATGAACACATTACAATACTTAGTCGCAGAACGTGCAGAGATTTCTCCTCAACATGAAGCACTAGTTGAACATAATGAACGTTATACATTTAATGAATTTCATGAAAAAGTAAATCAATTGTCTCATTACTTCTTAGAGAAAGGAATTCAAAAAGGAGATCGTATTGGTGTTTTAGCTCATACAAGCATTGCTTACCCAGTCGTTACAATGGGGATTTTACAAGTGGGAGCAGTCGTTGTTCCATTAAGTAAGAGCATGACGCCTTATGAGCTTGATAGCATTATTACGAGCGGACAGTTAAAAGCGATTATCCACCACAATGAATTTACGTCTGTATTAGAAAAAGCGGAACAAACGGATGAACTTAGTTTTACGTTAAAAATTGAGGATGCAAAAGAATTTACAACTCAATTCTCAGCGTATAACACAAACACACCAGAAGCACTTCCTGAAGTACTTCCTGAAGATCTAGCATTGATGATGTTCACATCAGGTACAACAGGTAAGTCAAAAGGATGTATGATTGCACACGGATCGGTAAGTGCCTTTTTAAATTCTGGCGGACAGGAAAAACGTGCAAATATTGATAAAAACATGCGCTATTTGTTTGTTCATCCATTCTTCCACATGAGTTCGATGAGCATTTTATTTATGTGCATTAACACAGGAAACACAATGGTATGTTCTGAAGAAACAGATCCAGCTAAAGTAATTGAGGTAATTGAAAAAGAAAACATTAAAATGCTGTTTGCACTACCACCTGCATTAAAATACATTGTAGAAGAGCTTGAAAAAGGAGATCACTATGATTTTCCTCTAAAACTTGCTGTGTCAGGCGGAACAAAAGTATCAGAGTCTTTAATTGAACAATATGATCGTAACGGAATGATTTTAGCTCAAGGGTACGGAAGCACAGAAGCTTGGATTATCAGTTCATGGCATCCTCAAATGGGATGGAAGAAAGTAAGCTCTGCTGGAAAACCTGCTCCACATGTGGAAGTTAAAATTGTAGATCCGGATACACGTCAAGAAGTACCAACTGGAGAAAAAGGTGAAGTACTCGTACGAAGCCCTTATCTTTTCAAAGGCTACTGGCAAAACGAAGAAGCAACAAACGCTGTCTTACAAGATGGCTGGTTAGCGATGGGCGATGCAGGTCGATTAGATGAGGACGGATTTCTTTACATTGAAGGACGCTATAAAGATGTAATTGTATATGGAGGAGACAACATCTACCCAGATCAAGTAGAAGAAGTTGTCCTAGCAGCAGATGGGGTGTTAGAAGCGACAGTTGTCGGCATGCCTGATGATTTGTATGGCGAAGTTCCATATGCATTTGTTGTTAAACAAGAAGCATCTGCTTTAACTGAAGAAGATGTAGTGAACTTCTGTAAAGAACGATTAGCACCATATAAAGTGCCAACTGTTGTATTTGTTTCATCACTTCCTAAAAACAGCGTAGGAAAAGTGTTGAAAAACGAAGTGAAAAAACAAGCCTTAGCACACGCATAATAAAAAAGCGGCCTTTATAGCCGCTTTTTTTATATTTATTGCTGTAATTTTTGAGATATTTTTTTCATAATGTGAAAGTATTGATCTCTTTCTTCTTCTGATAAGTGTGAAAGTAAATCTGACCAAAAATCGACACGAGTAGCTTGCAATATTTCGACAACTTTTTCGCCTTTTTCCGTCAACTCCACCCACACGCTTCGGCGGTTTTGCTTTTTATAAATACGATTCACAAGCTCATCATCTTCTAATTGATTTAATACAATGGTGATAGCCCCAGGTGAGAGTCCAAGTACTTTTGTGATATCGCTAACAATACAGCTTTTTTTATCGTGAATGGTCTTTAAGATTGCCTCTTTTGTTGAAGTTAAATGGTAGGGAAGCAAATCATATTTCTCACCGATTACGGTGTTTTTATATTTTAAAAGAGCTTCTTTTACATGATCTATACTTTCTAGCTGATGACTAATCTCTTCTTTGCTATAACGTTCAGTCAAGCGTAAATCCTCCTCATAAAACAAATTCCATTTTTACCATTATACCATGTATAATGCCCATAGAAAAATGAACAACACCGCGGAAATTGTCAGAAAAATTTTAAAATAATTACCATAATTCGTTAAAAAATCCTTGTTTTCGTGCTATTATATATAAGAATAGTAATAACAGGAAACGCATACAACATTTGTTTTCTATTGAGTTCATAAGAAAAAATGGGGTCTATGAACATCATTCCGCTTTACCTCATGTGTTGAACAAAGAAAAAAATATAAAAAATGGTGATTATTCACTTTGGCAGATCGTCTTTTATAAGATGTTTGTATAAAATGAATGTATACATATTTTTATAGAAAAAACATATTGAGGTAAAGCCGAGATATGGGGGGATTCAATTACATGAAGAAAGTCTTAGGGGCGCTTTTGCTTGGCGCGACAATTGTTAGTGCGTTTATTGCGTACAGCATGTATACCAATCATTCTGCAAAGCAAACAGCCGCGATAGAACAAAAACAAGCAGCGAAAAAAGCAGAAAAAAAGACTGAGAAAAAGAAAAAACCAGTCCTTAAAGTCGAAGACCTGACGTATCAGTTGAAAGATTCCCGTACAGGACAAGTAATGAAAGAATTCAAGCCGGTTCATTACAAGGATAAAGACATATACGACCAAGAAATTAAGCAATTAGCGTCTGAACTGGCAAAAGGGATCGACACGCCTATGCAAAACATAAAAATGGATGCAAATGGATCGTTAACCGGCGGGTCCAAACAAATCATTTTAAAAGAAGCAGAGCTTGTTAAAAATCTGCAGAACTTAAATACGAAACAATTGGATGTGAAGGTTCCGATTTACGAAACCGCTCCAAATGTAACGGCAGCATCTGCTCAAGGGATCGCTGATGTATCGTTAGCTTCGTATTCTACACGTTTTCGTCCAAGTGATACAAGTCGAAACAGAAATGTTCAGCTATCCGCAGAAGCGATTAACAACGTTGTATTAGGTCCTGGAGATTCATTTTCTTATAATCAAACAGTTGGGGAGCGCACAGCAGAAAGAGGCTATCAGCCTGCTCCTGAAATCATCAACAAACAGCTGGTGATGGGAATTGGCGGAGGGATCTGCCAAACATCTTCTACGCTATTTAATGCTATTGACGGCGCTGGTCTTCAAGTGACAGCTAGGTCTCACCATTCAAAACATGTAGGTTATGTACCTGCTGGAAGAGATGCAACCGTATCGTGGGGAGGACCTGATTTTAAGTTCACAAACAACAAAGATTATCCTGTCATCATTAAAGCATACGCAAATGTAAATACCGGTGTTTTAACGGTAGATGTTCGTACTTCACAGCGTTCCATCTAATAAAAAAAGACGTATCCTAACAGATACGTCTTTTTTCGTTTATTATGCTTGTTGTTGCTCCCGTTCACGAAGTTCCACACGTCGAATTTTACCTGAATTAGTTTTTGGCAATTCATCAATAAATTCAATTACGCGAGGATACTTATAAGGTGCAGTAAGAGTTTTTACGTGATTTTGCAGCTCTTTAATAAACCCTGCATCTGTTGTTTTTACATGATCAACAAGAACAACATACGCTTTTACAACATGGCCGCGATCAGCATCTGGGCTAGCTACAACGGCACATTCTTTCACTGCTGGATGCTTAATTAACGCATCTTCAACTTCAAATGGTCCAATTGTATAGCCGGAACTGATAATAATATCATCTCCGCGTCCTTGGAACCAGTAATAGTTCTCTTCATCTTTAGAAGCGCGGTCACCTGTTAAATAGTAGTTTCCTTTATACGTTTTCTCAGTGCGCTCCATGTCTTTATAGTAGTGCTTGAAAAGAGAAGGGAGGTCTCTACGAACGGCAATGTCTCCAACTTCTCCAGGCTTACAAGGTTCGCCATCTTCATTAATGATTTCTACAAACCCTTCAAGCATCGGTTTACCCATTGAACCAATCTTCGTTTTTACACCTTTTAAGGTACCAATCAAAAGGGTATTTTCCGTTTGGCCGTATCCATCACGTACTTGGATATTAAAATATTTTTTAAACACATTAATCACTTCTTCGTTTAGCGGTTCTCCGGCAGATACAGCGCTATGAAGGTGAGATAGGTCAAAACGTTCCAGCTCATCAATTTTAGCCATAAAGCGGTACTCTGTTGGCGTACAGCACAGTACGTTTACTTCTTCATCCTGTAAAATTTCTAAAAACTTTTTAGGTTCAAAACGTCCGTTATAGATAATGCCTGTTGCACCTTGTCCAAGCACAGATAAAAACGGAGTCCAAATCCATTTCTGCCAACCAGGACCTGCTGTTGCCCAGACCGTATCGCCTTTTTTAATATCTAACCATTCAGCAGCTGCGATACGAAGGTGAGCATAAGCCCATCCATGAGTATGAACAACGCCTTTTGGCTGTCCTGTTGTACCAGATGTATAAGGAAGGAATGCCGTATCATCCTTAGTTGTTTTAGCTGCTTGGAACTGTTCTGATGCATCAGCCGCAAGTGACTCTAAGCGCGTCCATGACGTAACATCAGCACCAAACGTAATTTTATGTTGTAGAGAAGTAGGGAAGTTTTCAATCTTATCGATCTCATTGCAGAAAGGATGGTAAGAAATAATCGCTTTTGCTTCAGCGTGATGTAAACGATATTGGATATCTTTTGCGCGTAATAGTTCTGAAGAAGGAATTACAATAATACCTGCTTTTAAGCATGCTAAGTAAATAGCGTACGATTCAATAAGGCGAGGCGCAATAACCAACACGTGATCTCCTTTTGTTAAGCCTAGATCCGTTAACCCGTTTGCTACTTTGTTTGCTTTTGCTAACAGCTGGTTATATGTAATTTCCTCACGCGCACCGTCAGCGTCCTGCCACTTTAACGCAAGCTGATCGGATGCATGTTTTTCAATTTCCTCTGTTAAGTTGTAATGTTCACTTGGAACTAAATCTTTTAGTTGAATCATAAAAACGACTCCTTATATTATAGATATCAATGATTTTTTATCATTACTATTATTATATTACTAACTATTAGTACTTGCTACTAATTTGTTTTGGGTTTTAGTAAAAAGCAAAAAAAGACCCGCTTATCTTATTAAGACAGCGGGTATAACGTATGTTATTTAAATAAGCTCCATTTTGTATGAATAGGTACTAGCTCTTCTTCAGACTCGTCCTCTTCGTATAAACCACGTTCTTTTAAATACTCCACAAAATATAAGTCTGCTTCCTTACGTTCATCATAAGGCTTGATCGATAAAACAAATCCTACTTTATGCTGATCTTCATTTTCAACGCCTGAGAGATACGCTTTTACATTATGCTGCAAGAAAAGCTCTTTAGCAGGAATAATTAAGTCTTTAACGAACTTCGACAGCAATTCCAGCTCAAACTCGAAGGTGAACTTAGCAATTTTTTCTAGATCTGCAAATACCACGCCGATAAAGCTCGTATTATGTATTTCGTAGTCTTTCGTTTTTTCATCCCACTCAATATGTCCGATTTCCTTTAAGTAATTAATAAAATACCCAATGCCTTCATTGCGGCCAAAAGGCTGTTTAGAAAGGACTAAACCAATCTTCTTGTACTTAGGAAGATACACGCATGAGATAGCGGCTTCAACTTTATGCTGTTGAAATAAGTGCGTTGCCCCTTGAAGCAAGGCATCTAAGACATGATGGGTAATTTTCATTTGCTTACGAGGAAAGTGATATTCATTGCGTGCTAATTCATCTGTATCAGCAAACGTTGCTCCAATAAAGCCTGTATTGGATAGGGTAGGAGGGAGCTTCTTTCTTTTTCTTTTTCGTACCGTCATTCAAAAACACTCCTTGTGATCATCAATACGATAAAAATAAAACGAACATACGTTCTTATCTAATGATACAAAAAATGTGTCGAAAAGTAAAGAGAAGTTAACGGAGAATTTGAAATTTTATAATAAAAGTAACTAAGGTTTGTAAAACGTAGCGGTTAGTAGAAGTTAAAGAGGAGAGGGGGAGCAAAAAATAAAAGGCTGCAGATGAAAAGCATCCACAGCCTTTTATATATTCATTAACGAGCTTCTGTTAAAGCTACCATATCTTCATCATCTAAATCGATATCTACGTGACAATCCATTGTATGAATTGTTTTATCTTCATGATTTCCATAATAAATTGTAATGTTCATGAGTATCGCTCCTTTAAAACTGGATAATGACATCCAATTTATACCGTCGTCTATTTGTTTAATATTATACCCGATGAAAAAGGAAACTACAACTAAAATCACTAAAAAGCTGATAAGAAAGGGGTTTTCAGTGATTTTAACAAAAAATTAGATAGAATAAAAATACTATTTTATGTATTTTATTACAGAAAATACGAGGTTTTAACTTTTGTTAATGAATAAAAATCCATTTAATGCAAACATATGTACTGAATGAAAAATATACATTCTGTAGAAAATAAATCCTTAAAAGATTAAACGCAAACAGATTTTATCAATTTGCAAAGAGTTTATTGAGAATACGATGAGAAAAAATAAATGAGTATAAAATCTAAATCCTACAAGTAAACTCATTTATTTTTCAAAATCTATAAATATAAATCGAACTGATCAAACTTAAAAACAATCTGGTGAAATCAATATGCATTCTATAAAATCATATCCGCATTTGTTCTAATTGAACAAATATTGCTGATAATTAGTTTAGTGAGTTAAATCATATAAACACAAACCATAAGTATACTTTTTGAATTCTGTCTCACTATCATAAGTATACTTTTTAAATGAGACAGAATTTACGTTTTACCTATTGGTTCCTAGAATATATATTATGTAAACTAGAAAAAGAAATAAAATCTTTAGGGTCTCCCTTGCTCTTAGATCCTTGGAATACATATCACCTATCGCTTTGTCTTGGTTACTCGTTTGCTTTAAGGCTTTATCAAGACTTCCTATAAGAAAATAATCGCTCACTTGATTTGGATGACCTTACATCTTCAAGTGTACGTCGTTTTGTACAGAATTAAGTAATTAACATCGAATTAAGCTTAGAACGTTACAACGCCGTATATCAAGCTACTTAGTCAATATCGTTTAAAAGAAAATTATATGAAGTCAGACTTCACTGCTGACATCCAAGCGCCAAAATCAGACAAAAAGCTTCCTGTTTATATATCCCTCGAAGAGCTTCAAAAACTTTTCCGCTACCTAGAAACTGATAAGTATCCCCTAGCCTTTTGAAATAATTCATTGTTATTCTTAACGTTTGGAATTTATTGGTTCTTTCTCTTTCACCGCTATTCCCTTATAATAACCTGTTAGAGAGAGGAGCATAGAATATGGCAGATGTAAAACAATTTATCTTTTTTGATTTTGAAATGCTGTGTTCAAACAAAGGAATGCCGTTTGAAGATATGGAAGCAATTCGGCTCGGCGCGGTGAAGTACAATATCGAGACAGAAAACATTGAGTTTTTTGACCGTTATATTCAACCTACAAAAAGTGTGTCCTTAAGCCGCTTTTGCACAGAGTTAACCGGTATTAAAGATACTGATTTAGTCGGTGCAAGTAATTTTAAAAATGTTTTTGAAGACTTTTTAACCTGGATTGGCGGAATTAAAAAATCCCGTTTTTTCTCTTGGTCTACCAGCGATTTATCTCGTTTTAAAATAGATGCAGAAAAGCACGAAATCTCTCTTGCTACTATAAAGAAAATAGAACAGCGTTATGTTGATTTTCAAGCAATTTTTACAAAGCGTGTTTCTAAAAATAACGTATCAGTAGAAAATGGGTTAGCTTTATATAATTTGCAGTTTGAGGGTAAAAAGCACAATCCGATGTATGATGCGTATAACACTCTTCGTATTTACCTAAGCTTTCTGCACGAGCCAGTGCAGTCTGATTTCATTATGATAAAGCAATTTGTTCTGGAAGAAGTACCGCAGAACATTAAAGAAATGAATGCAGTGCTTAGAAAGGCAATACAAAAAGACCTCCACATATTTGCGGAAGAGTTAAATGAAATGTATAAAATGAAAGATGCGGTAAAAATTATAAAGAGAACTCAAAGAATCGTTAAAAAATACGAAAATATTCTTATCAATCGCTCTGGTTTGTTTTCGGAGGAAAATAGTTTTTATGTCGGTCTTTTAGTGGATTTTTATCATAATTTGCTGCTTTGTTATAATGAACATCTCGAATATTCATCGAAAATTATCATTTTAGATGAGAGCACTCTATACCCTTTAAATCAGCTTTCTTTAAAGAGAGGATGAAAATCCATTCTCTTTGGTACATAATTTAGCTCTTTCCTTATCCCCTTGTTCCCGTTCATTCCATAAACTCTCAATAAGGGAATCATCATTGTAATCTTCCCTTATTAATAATAAAGTTTTAGGCCTCAATTAGGTCTAAATAAGTTTACTTACTACGAAATTATGTATTTTACACTAAATAAAAAAGCAGACACAATTGGTCTGCTTATAATATTATTGGATTGATTTACCACTCAATGCATCGCAGATAATCTAAACAGTTTATCAATTTTAATGTTTCACAACAGTTACATACGTAACTTTACTTACATTATTCGAAGCATCTTTAGCAGTTACGTTTAATTTAGTTCCTTTTTTCTGTACAGGGATACTAACAGAGAATAATCCCTTTGAATTTGCTTTTGCATACCCAATTCGATTCTTTCCTATATTAACAGTTACGGTAGAGTTAGTTTCTGCTTTTCCTGTCACAACCTTATCATTATCATCTACTTTATTAACTGCTGGCTTGTTTGGTGGAGTAACGTCAGCCTTTACAACTGTTATATAGGTAAGTTTACTTACATTTCCCGCACTATCTTTAGCAGTTACATTCAACGTAGTGCCTGCTTTTTGAACTGGAATACTAACAGAGAATGATCCATTTGAACTTGCCTTTGCGTACCCAATCCGTTTTTTACCTACATTAACAGTTACAGTTGAACCTGCTTCCGCTTTACCAGTTATAACTTTATCGTTATTGTCTACTTTATTAACAGTAGGTTTATTTGGCGCAACAGTATCTTTGTCAGCTTCAAATTGAGTAGAGATTCCATATATAGCATCATAATCATTTCCGTTTAGATCTAAAACAGGTATGTAATACGTGCCCGCTTTATTAACTTTATATCCTTGCACTTCCACTCCATCATCATATTCAGAACCTAAATATTCTAAATAACCATGGTCTCGATATTCATATTCAGTTGTTAAAAATAGTAAATCGATATTGGAAGTAGTGTCTGTTCCGCCCGCTACTAGTAAAGTCCCTTTTCCAGATACGTTCACCTTATAAAAATCTATATCAAGAGTATCGTCGAATTGCCCAAATGTTACTCTCTCATTTAGTAGTATATCTGCTATTTTGAAATCATCATTAGGCTCACTTTCATACATTGGCTGACCACTACTGCCCTTAATACTTGCACTTGATGTATTAAATTTTTTCGTAGAAAAACCTTTAGGTGTTTCTACTGAAATTAAAGTCTGTTCTTTAATTTCCCTTAGCGCATGGGAATTAATAACATTATGATTTAACGGTTTATCAGACTTCAGTCGGCTTTCAATTATTTTCTTTGAAGACTCATAGTTATTCTCAGCTGCTTGAGTTGTGCTTACTGACAATGAGGAAACTAGTAAACTTACAGATAATAATGAGATGATACCCTTTTTCTTCATCTAATCTCTCCTTTAACCACATGCAATTACTTTATAACTACGACTATGATACTACTTAACTTTTAACATAACCATATAATTCTATATTCAAATTCCGACAAAAAAAGACAGCCATTTTTAATGGGGCTGTCATCCTCTAGATCTTTTACTATTTTTATATCCGTGAAGGAAAAGATGTTTAGTTTTATAATGTACTTTCTCTTTACGAAAGTGAAATGAACTATAAAATGAAGCATAGATAAACCATATATCGGTTGTATTTAAAAGTATCAGTATCTACATTTTTTGTTCTTTTGAAAGATAGAGCAAAAAACTTTTCTATACTTTAATGTCGCTCTTTTTATGTTTAATAAACAGCTTATTTTATTAGTAACCGTCTACCGTAACATCAGTAATTGACCCATCGCTAGGACTTACTTGATACCATCCTTGTGTAGCTGTATGTCCTTCTCCTGTTTCTTGATTATCCACAACGCTTTCATAAACATGGATAATATAGTTTCCTGAATCGTCAACGTGATCGTATTCTACAAGAAGAGGTGAATCTTCAGATATACCTTGCTGATCACGAACCAGCTGGATAGCTTGCTCTTGGGAAACTGTTTGTTCAGCTGGTTCCTCTTCCTCAATTGCTTCTGTATCTTCTTCTTGCTCCGGTTCCGATTCCGTTTGGGCCTCATCTTCTGAATCAGCCTGAGCTTCTTCCTCGTCCGCTTTTGCCTGAGCTTCCTCTTCCTCCTGCTGTTTCTTCTCCTCTTCTGCTAAACGTTCTTCCTCCGCTTTACGATCTGCTTCTGCCTGAGCTTCAGCTTCAGCATCAGCTTTGGCCTGCGCCTCTTCTTCTTTTTGTCGGTCTTCTTCTAGCTGCGCATAGTAATCATCTAATTCCTTTTCCATTTGCTGCTGTTCAAGGTCTGATAATTGCTTTTGTTGTTCTTGTATTTGGTTTTGAAGCAAAGCAATTTGTTCTTCTGAAGCATTATCAACAAAATTGATGTTTTCTACATAATCACCACTCGCGTCAAAATTAACTTCCATCATACAAAAAACATTTTGCTCTTGATTAATGCCATAGTAAATATACTGATTGTCACCTACTTGGATATACTGATAACCATTCATTACATTTAATAAGTAATCGCGATCAGCTTCTTTAGAATTAACTGCTTTTTTAATTGTGGATGCTTTTGTTTGTAATGTATTCGGCGATGATTCTTTTACAACCGTTTTGTTGCCATTTTCTTTCGTATGAACCGCTGTTGATTTCTCTGTAGGCTCTTCTTTTTGCGATACAGTCTCACTGGATTCATCGCTACAGGCTGTTAGCAATATAGCTAATAATGGAATACCAAAAGCAACTTTCAACATTTTCATAGACTATTATCCCCTTTTTTTATCTTTTTTTAGGTTTTGTATAATTCTAAAGAACTATAAAACCTTAGGGGTTATTATACCAAAATTAAGAAAATATAAGAATATTTTATTGTGTTGTTTGTGGAATTTTTTTGAAAAAAATTATTTTTTTATGCATAAAAAAACACAAAGCCATATACTTTTTTCAGAACACGGCTTTGTGTTTTCGTAACAGATGTTAATGATGAAATCCATTGTCGTATTTCGTGTCTTTAAGAACAGGTCTATCCAACGAGTTAAGAAATTCAACGGCTTGTTTGAAATTAACCATAAATAAATGAGCAAGGTCCCTTGAAAATCCATTTCTAACGACAATACGCATGATTGTTATTTCTTCCATATCTGCTGGCAGTGGATAAGCAGGCACTTGCCATCCATACGTGCGCAATTGTCTAGACAAGTCATAAAGAGTCCAGTTTGGTGTGTATCCTTCTTTTAGTTTCCAAGCAAGAACGGGGATGTCTGAACCATCGGCGATAATTTCGAATGCTTCCATTTCTCCAATTTCTTTGCTTAGAAACAGGGCGTTTTCTTGTGAAGTTTTTTGTACGGCATAATAGCCGTCTTTCCCTAAACGCAAGAAATTGTAGTACTGTAAAAGAACTTGTGCTCCTGGTCTAGAAAAGTTGAGCGCAAAAGTTGGCATGTTGCCTCCTAAATAAGAAACGCGGAAAATAAGATCTTCAGGCAAGTCCTCTTTTTCTCTCCAAATCACCCATCCCAAGCCAGGGTAAACTAAACCATACTTGTGTCCTGACACGTTAATAGACTTTACTCGCGGCAAGCGGAAATCCCAGATAAGGTCTGGTTGAAGAAATGGAGCGATAAAACCTCCAGAAGCGGCATCTACATGGATAGGAATATCCAACCCTGTTTTTTCTTGTAACTCATCTAATGCTTTTGCGATAGCAGCAATTGGCTCGTAAACTCCTGTATACGTCACTCCAAGAATCGGTACGACACCAATTGTATTTTCGTCAACGGCCTTAATGACGCCTTCTGGATCTAAATAAGGATGATCTGCATTAATGTTCACATAACGAGGCTCTACGTCCCAATAGTTTGCGAACTTCTCCCACACCACTTGAACGGATGAACTAAATACAATGTTCGGCCGTTCTGTTGATAGCCCTTTACTTTTACGCAGTTTTTGCCAGCGTCTTTTTAACGCTAGTCCGCCAAGCATACAAGCTTCAGATGAACCTGTAGTAGAAACGCCCATCGTTGTATCAGGATTAGGTGAATTCCACAAATCCGCTAAAATACGTACGCATCTCTCTTCAATAGCCGCTGTCTGCGGATACTCATCTTTATCAATCATATTTTTATCAAAAGACTCTCCGTACAAACGCTTTGCATCAGGTTCCATCCAAGTAGTAACAAACGTAGCTAAATTTAAACGGGCATTTCCGTCTAAAGCAATTTCGTCATGAATGATTTGATAAGCTGTTTCTGGAAGCATACCTTGATCACTGATACGCAGCCTTGGAATTGTCACTTCTCCTTGTCGAGAAAACAGTGGATTAACAGGAAATTCATCAGGTAAATTTTTTTGTTCACGATGCGGATGCCATTGAGGCATAAAGTATCATCTCCTTATGTATATCTAACAAACTGCTTTACGTTCACCTGGTGTTATAACAAGCAGGTCTCCTTTACACATTATGAGCTTTGAAGACTATTTTCATTCTTTCCATTATCCGCAGCACATAAGGGTGATCTTTATTTAGTGATACTCATAAAAATCTGCTTGGCACAACTCAAAGGGTGAAAATATGGTAATATATTCTAAAGGAGGTTTTTAAATGGAGAAACAAGGGATTATCTTGCAAGACAAGTTTTTCGAGTTAGGTGAATCTCCTATTTATAATGAATCACAAGACGTCATTGGAAATGTCGCATATAAGTTATCTATTGCTAATAAATTTGAGGTTTTAAAGGACGAAGAGATCGTATTTACAGGTAAATCTAAAATGTTTGCCCTTATGCCGAAGCTGATTATTTCTGATCACCACGGAAATGAAGTTGGCATAATTCAACGAAAATTTACTTTTTTTAAAAAGAAGTATCTTTATATCAGAAACGATGGCGATACATATGAAATTACGGGGAATATAACAGATCGCAAATTTGACGTTTTGCGTTCCGGCGTTCCTATTATTCAAGTCCGCACACTTTCTTCTTTTCTGTCATTACGTCCCCACACGTTTGCTTTAGAATTTCTCGAACCTGATCTTGATAAGTGGGAAGGAATTGCGGTTGTACAAGGCGTAAGGATGATGGTGAAAGACGAAAACAGCAGTACAGCTACTGCTACGGCTCAATAGTGGTTATGTGATATAAAAAAACGAACAAACTTTATATTGAAGTTTGTTCGTTTTTTAATTAAGGGCCGAATACTAACGTACCGATGACATGGTAGCCAATTGGTACAAGAAACAAGATGATATTTAAAATAATCGCCCATAGACAGAGCTTGTCTTTTTTTATAAAAAAACCAATAATTGCAGGAACAATCATGAGCGGAACTAAAAAGATAGGTGCGATAATAGGCAGTCCTTGAAGCTTTTCGGCCGTAATAAGCCCTGTGAAAAAGTTAAGGATCAATAAAGTATTAATAATGACATATAAAAGTGAAATTCCTCCAAGAACACCGCCTATTATCCCGCTTTTAGTTGTTTTAACAGTAGCATCCACGTTTCTATCACCTCTTTTTTAGAAATATAAGTAAACTATACTATAATGTGGTTTTTATTGTAAAGATATGAAGAAAATAACTAATGAAAGCTCATTACGAAAAAGTACTGCAGCAATTGCTACAGTACTTTTATAAGCAATGCATTTTTTCTTCTGCTTCTTTCCAAGAAACCGTATAGCCCTGTCCTTTTGCGCAAAAGACGGATGATGAGCTGTATTCCGGATCTGCATCTTTATTGTAGCGGATTTGTTCAATCACTTCTTCTTCATTATGACAGCGTTCATACCCTCCGAATAATAGAGACATCGCTCCTTTTCCATGCGTAAAAGATGCTAGCGTCGAACCGTAGGTCATAAAAGTAGCAACAGGAACTTTGCCTGTAATAATCGCTTTGTTTTCGGTTGTTTCAGGAGAATCAAAGCGACCGTTTGCGCTTTGAACATCCGCTAATACCCTCCCCATTTGATCAATATCCACTTTAATTTTGAAATCATAATAAGGTTCTAGCACAACATTTTCTGCTTTTTCTAACCCTTGTCGCAGTGCACGGTACGTTGCTTCTCTAAAATCTCCTCCGCTTGTATGCTTATTATGAGCTCGTCCAGTACATAACGTCACTTTTAAATCAGTAATAGGCGAACCTGTCAGCAAACCATGATGCGGCTTTTCAAATATATGCTGACGGACTAGATTTTGATACCCAACGGATAAATCGTCGGCGTGACAAGCATTTTCAAAAGTAATTCCGCTGTTTCGTTCCGCTGCTTCTATTTTCAAATGAACTTCTGCATAGTGTTTCAACGGTTCAAAATGCCCGTAGCCCATCACTGTATTTTGAATGGATTCTTTGTACAAAATTTCTGGTTCTTCAAACTGTACGTTTATATTAAAACGTTCTTTTATCAGTTTTTCGAGGACTTCTAGCTGAATTGCTCCCATCACATGAATATGAAGCTCTTGAGTCCTTTCTTCCCACGTCACATGTAAAGAAGGGTCTTCGGCATCTAATAATTGAAAAAGTTTAATTCCTTCTTTTGGATGAACAGAAGGCTCAAAAACAACTTTTGATTTTAACGTAGGCAAAAGTTCGTAGGAGCGGCTTTCTTTTAATGTTCCAAGACCGTCTCCAATCGATGCTGAAGACAACCCTGTAACCGCAAAAAGTTCGCCAGCTGAACCTTCATTGGCGTTTTTAAATGTACTTCCGTTATAAGTACGAATTTGAGTGATTTTTTCTTCGTATAGCTCTCCGTTTTTTTCATAAGCCACTTCATCACGCACCTGCATTGTCCCGCTTAGAGCTTTGATAAACGTGATACGCATGCCGTTTTCATCGTGCCGAATTTTATATACACGACCTGAAAATGCTTCTTCCTTCGAGTAGCGAGTTTCTGTTAGCAAATCGAGCTTCTCTAAAAAACTTTCAATGCCGATATCTTGTAAAGCTGAGCCACAAGCACACGGGAAAAGCTGATTGGTTTGAATAAGCTTTTGCATAGCTGCTTTCCAATAAGCTTGATCATTCTTGCCTTCCATAAATGCATCGAGAAGCTCTTCATCTTTTTCAGCTATAAATTCAATAAGTTCCTCACTTAACGAGCCATCTATAAGCTCTGACGTTATGTCAAAAACATCGGGGGTTAAGTTATGTTTAATATCGTTTACAACACGTTCAGGATCTGATCCTACACGATCGATTTTATTGATGAAAAAGAATACGGGCACACGATGTTTTTGAAGCAGCTGCCAAACGGTTTCTGTATGGCCTTCGACTCCTTCTACTGCACTTAAGATAACAATCGCATAGTCCATCACTTGAATAGAACGTTCCATTTCAGGTGAAAAATCGACGTGGCCCGGCGTATCAATTAAATAGTAAGTAGAACCGTTATATGAAAAAGTTCCTTGATCGGCAAATACCGTAATTCCTCGTTCTTTTTCAATCGTATGGGTATCAAGAAAGGAATCTTTGTGGTCGACTCTTCCTCGTTGTTTAATACTTTTGGTATGATAAAGAAGCTGTTCGGAAAATGTTGTCTTTCCTGCATCGACATGCGCTGCAATACCGATCGTTTTGTTAGATTGTTTCATTGTTGAATACCACCTTACTGCTGTATGTATCGCTGTTACTTTCTATTTTATAATAATTGTAAGAAAAAGTGGACGACAAAGGTCTAAAACTGCTCACATCAAAAAAGAATGCGTGATTAAACATCGCATTCCCTTTTTGTACGGCGTTTAGTATCTTTTTTGTCTTTTACTATAAAAATAGCTGCTATAAGGCACCCAATTCCAGCTAAATGCATGATGTTATTACCTGTCGCGCCTAGACTGTTACTGGTCAACCCAACTAAAATGCTGCCAAATATAATCAATAAAACAGCAAACATGAACTTCAATTTCTTCACTCTCCGTTAGTAAGTTATTAAATATGATTTGCATACGGATCATATAAACCAGTAAGTAATAATAGACCTGCTGATAAAATCAATGTTCCTGCGATTAACAAACTGCTGCTACATACCTTTTTTCTCTTTTTGCATAAAAACATTCCTGATATAAGAAATAGTAGTGCGACAGATAGTAGAATCAATCCTATACCAATATTCAATATTTATTTCTCTCCCTTATACATGTATTCCTTACCATCTAGTTAACCATAATATTATTATGGAAATAAAAAACGAACTTGACCCTTTACCGAACCTTAATTGTTTTATATGTTATCATACATAAATTGTTAAAAGTACATTTTTCACCTTTCATTATAAAAAAAGCAGCCTCTTTACTAAGAGGCTGCTTTTTTTATGACAACTGATAAAACCGCTTAAGAAGCTTTTTTTAATTGTTCTTTTTGTTTCCGTTGATAAGAAGAAAAATAAATAAGGCCTACAAATACAGCTCCTCCTATCATATTTCCAATAAAGGTAGGGACAATATTTGCAATAAAATCAATCCATGTAAAGTGACCTGCAAAAATAGCGGCGGGAATAATAAACATATTGGCTACAACGTGCTGAAAGCCAATCGCAACAAATGCCATAATCGGAAACCAAATACCAAGAATTTTCCCCGTAACATCGTCAGCGCCGTATGAAAGCCAAATAGCTAAACATACAAGCCAGTTGCAGCCCACAGCAGAAATAAGCGTTTTAAAAAACGATTCATCAATTTTAGCTTGAGCAATTGCTACCGTTTTATCTAAAAAAGGCCCTGTTTCTGTTAAACCTACAATATGTCCAAAGAAATATGCAATAAATGCGGCACCTAAAAAGTTAGCAAGCGTGACCCAAAACCAGTTATGAAGCAAGTGACGAAGTGAAATTTTTCTTGCATACAGGGCAATGGAAACAGACATCATATTCCCTGTAATAAGCTCCGCTCCCCCAAGTACGACCAGCATAAGACCTACAGGAAAGACCGCCCCTCCTAAAAGATTCGATAAACTTCCCCATTCAGCTGGTAAATTACCAATGACGCGCACATCTAGTAAAAAACCAAGCGCAATAAACGCGCCTCCTAAAAACCCAAGCATGAGAATGGAAGAAATGGATAGCTTCGTTTTTGAAACCCCCGCTTCTAAAGCGATGTTTAACATTTTATCCGGCTTGTGAAATGCCATAAAACTCCTCCTTAACTAAAAAAGGCAGCACTCAAAAACACCTTTTACACAAGGTTTTTGAATGCTGCCTAATAATCCTGCACTTTCTTTACAGTATATCAGTCATCATTATCTATAATAAAATCAAATAAAAAACAAGCAGATCCTACTTCTCTTTCATTTAATTAAATTATGTATTTTACGTTGTTCTACTGAATATTGGTTTCAAACACAAACACAGAAACAGCGATATCTTCTTCTACTTTGATATCAGAAAATAAGTACTCCAGCTTAGCACCTAACAAGTCTTCAAGCCCCTCTGGAGGAGATGAAGCATAAAGGTTTTGAATAAGCTTCGTTCTTGCCATATGTACCGTCTCTTTACCTTCGGTTGTTCTCGCGATAAATTGTTCAGCTGGCGTTAAGTTGCCGTACAAAGTTGAAATAGCCATATTTTGAACAAATACAGTATGAATTCGTTCTGGACCTTTTCCAAAAAGTTTTTTGCGCAGCTTTCGGATAATATCATTAAAATCATGTATTTTCTTAGACACTGGTGTATGCCTCCGCTTATCTCGAGTCTCCCCTGCTCATTCAAGTTTTCAACTAAGAATAAGTTACATTATACATGACGACGTTTACATTGTATACAATGTATCTGCTTTATCACCGTTAATCCAAACAATCGCAAAACCATTACGAAATGATAAAAAAAATCCTTCACTTATTAAAGTGAAGGATTACCTTTATATCTCTACTTAAAGGTTACAAATGGATTCTCAGTTATCAAAGAAATAACTAAGAACTTTGACAAAATAGCATGTCAAAATAGTCAAGTGGTATGTTTGTACCAGTAGTTAATGCTATCACGTTAAAGTCATGGAATCCAATTAGTTTACTTTCATAATACTTTATTTAATTTAAATATTCTTTTTTGATAGGAAACCCTTAATCTTCATCACGATCTGCTCTAAATTCATCATCAGATAATGAATTTAGTTGGTGGCTAAGCTTTTCGTAGTTATCTTGTTTCTGATTTTGTTGTACATCATTAGATATAGGAGTTTCACTAGAAACAGTAGATTTTTTTCTCGTCTCTTCGCCTCCGCTAACTCCAAACCCAACATTGTTATCTGTCATCGGATTCACCTCTTTAACTGTTATTATGGAGAATTGCTCTAAAAAAATAACAGGAAACAAAAGGGATTCCCACTTAGCTAATAGCAGTCCAAGCTTCCTTACTTATACCAAATCGTATTTAAATAAGGAAATGACCTGCTTTAACCCCATAGGCAATACCAACAAAAAAACTTGCTATACCTAGTGTTTGACTTTTACATACATACTTTATAGTTAAGCCTGGAATCAGACCCCATATAATGATGAAAATAGCGAACGATACTATAATAGAAGACCATGCATCTTGCCCTGATATACTTATACCTTGCATAAACGTTTCTCCTTTCAGTACTTATATCGGGAGAACATAAATTTTTTATAGTATCTTATAATACGAACTAAAAAATTCAAGTGACCTGTCCATATATGCTTTTACAGCGAATGGTGGCGTTCAAGCTCGACTGTTTTTGGTTTTTGCCATATTAATACCCCTGCCGCTACATACATAAACGAAGTGATGTAAAAAAGGCTGCCGATTGTAAGGAAATCAATGATATACCCTGTTGCAATCACGGCTAAAGCTGCCCATATAGAGGTCCATAAATGATAGTGTCCTACTTGTTTTCCCGTATGAGCACGATCTGTCTGCCTAGATAACGCTATTTTTTCTGCTGTTTTTTGAAGAGCTCCAAGTAGCCCCATTATAACTTGAATGATATACACCTGCGTAATAGTTGATAGAACGGGAATCACAAGCATAACAACCGCCATCCCAAACGTATATAAAATGAGCAAGCGCTTTTCTCCTACTCTGTCACTCCATGAACCGATTAAAGGGTGACTCAAAGCTGCGGTTAAAGCGAAAATTCCGTAAGCTAAGCCAAATTGTGAATAACTATCGCCAAGATTTCGAAGCAGTAAAAGGTAAAAAGGAAAAACAATACTGCTTGCAGTAATCATCAGGCTTTGTGAGTGTAAGAGTTGTTTGTACGTCATTTTCCATACTCCTTATAAAATAAATTAACGAACGTTTCCTTTGGATCATATTTTCTTTTTAAATTAAAAAAGGCGGTTGTATGAGGGTAAGCCTCTTCTAATTGCTTTTTGCTTGGGTAGCCGTAGTAAGGCAAGTAATAGCTTCCCTGGTGCTGCAGCGTTACATCCACCATTTTTCTGACAACTCTTTGTGTATCAGCCATGCCTTGATGGTCTTTTTTCTGGTTAATAAGTAAAACGAGAGCAAACATGTCGTCTTTTGCATAAGACATGAAGGCTTTATTGTCTTTTTCTACATAGCGAACAGTAATGTTCAGTAAATTTAATTTCTCTGTTGCTAACACTTCGCGTAAATCATCGATGTAAGAAGCAAATTCATCAACCGGAACGAAGTATTCCTGTAAAACTTCCGTCCGGCTAACACTTTCGTATTCCATAAAATCACTTTCAGAACGCATAACATTATTTCTTGTTTCAAGCTGGCCATTTTGTCTTAAGAAATAAGCCTTTTGTGTTTCCCACAGCATATCTTTTCCCCAGTCACTGTAACGAGACAGCCCTAGCATAAATTTAGGAAGCGCCACTATTTTTTCTGTCTTGAGCGGTTCGTTTGCAGTAGAGGTATTTTGAGAAGATAAGCGATAGTTTGTGACGTACATATCTGTTAGCAATTGATTAGGAGAAACAGAAATACGCGCTATATGCATACGAACGTCAGAGTTATGCTGTACGTAGTTTTTAAAATACGCTGTATACTGCCTATAATCTAAGCGAATAATTTCATCTTCATACCATTCATCGTCCGTCAAACGAAGCGTCACATCTAAAATGACCCCAAATAACCCGTAGCCTCCGTTTACTAAAGAAAACAGCTCAGGGTGTTTTGTCCGGCTAATTTCGATAATAGACCCGTCGGCCTGCAGGAGACGCATAGATTTTATCGTATCCATTAAAGACCCGTATCGAATATCTCTGCCGTGTACGTTCACGCTAATAGAACCCCCAACGGTAAAAATATTTTGTGATTGCATAACCTGAAGAGCAAGACCGTCTTTATGTATATATTGCTGAATATCATTCCACGTTGTCCCGCTTTGAACCGTAATTTCTTTTTGACGTGGCTTGTAATCTACAATTTTATTGTACTGCTTCATATCAAGTAAAATAGCATTCGGATAGTACGTCTGCCCTCCTTGACTGTGCTGCATGCCTGAAATCGCTATTTTTTCATGATGCTGTGAAGCGGTTTTTACCCAATCTTTCAGCTGTTTTTCAGTTGTTCCATGCTTTATTTCTTTGACTTTTGTAGGAAGAAGCCGAGCAACATCCTCCGTTACAGGACGGCTTTGCTGCTGTTTATACATATGATAGGAGGTATACGAACCTACTAGATAAATAGATAAAAAAATTCCTAACAACACGTTTTTCTTCATCACAAACTGTAAGCTCCTTTCTTTATTTCTGTGAAATTATACCATATTAAAAGTATAATAACACTAATATAGTGTAAAATTACACTATATTAGTGTTATTTTGAGAAAACATATGAAAAAAACTTGTAATTTAATGTATGTTAACCTTATTGAAACAAAAAAAGAAAAGACCTAGTGTCTTTTCTTTTTTTGTTTTTTATTTTTCAGCTTCGTATGCAACTAAAGCTACTCTTTTTCCTAACGTTTGTTGAAACTGTTCTTCTAGCTGTTTAAGCTTCGCATGCATATCATCGTTAATTGAAGCTGGCTCAAAGGTCATTTTTGTTTGCTTCATCAGCTCGTGTCACCTCTTTCATATGTGTATGTTCTACTTTTTCCAATATAAAAGAGGTCTATGACGATTTGACGAAAGTTTATAAATTAAATTTACTGATGAGCGCTGTTAATTGTTCTGCCATTTGAGACAGAGATTGTGCGGAAACAGCAATTTCCTCCATTGAAGCCAGCTGTTCTTCAGTTGATGCAGCCACTTCTTCAGATGTAGCTGCATTTCCTTTAGCAAGGATGGCCATTTCACCTGCTGTACGAGCCACTTCTTCAACCGCTGCTGAAATTTGCTGAGCAGTCGCAGCCACTTCTTCAACTTGCGGAGTCGTTTCATTCATGCTGCTTAGAATCTGTTCGAACTTTTGAATAGCGGTTTGGGAAATTGTTCGTCCTTCTTCAACTTTGTTTGTAACTTGCTCCATTGTATGTACAGATTCCTGAGTATCTTGTTGAATAGCTTGAATAAGCTCAGATATTTGAGACGCAGACACTTGTGATTGTTCTGCCAGCTTTCTCACTTCCGCTGCTACAACAGAAAATCCTTTTCCGTGTTCCCCAGCTCGTGCCGCTTCGATTGCAGCATTTAAGGCTAGTAAATTTGTTTGAGCAGCAATGCCGCTGATTACTTCTAAAATGGTTCCAACTTCTTTTGAACGTTGAAACAAAGTACGAATCGTTGTATTAGATAGCTCGACGGACTGAGAAATGGATTCCATTTGTTCAACCGTTTCTTTCACGGCTTTTCCACCTTCTACTGCTTCAGACGTTGTGTGATTTGATAGCTGAGAAACAGTTTCTGTACGCTTGGCAATCGTATAAACTCCTTGTACAATCTCATCTAAAGAAGCTGCATTTTGGTCAATAACAGTCGTTTGTTTTTCTGCACTAGAAGCCACTTCTTGTATCGCAACTGATACTTGTTCAGTCGCAGCGCTCGTTTGCTGTGAGCTGGCCGTTAGCTCTTCTGAAGAAGCAGCCACTTGTTCTGCACTCATTTCAACATTTTGAATTAATGTGCGAAGATTGTTTTGCATCTGACTAAAAGCATACCCTAACTCGCCGATTTCATCCTTTGAATTGACGGTAATCGCTGTTGTCAGATCTCCTTCACTAACGCTCAGAGCCTGATTCTTAAGCTGTTTGAGCAGTTTAATAATCGATTGCAACACCACAAAAATGGTAAGACTCCCGATTATCAGACAAGCTACAATAATAAATAGTGTTTTGTAAAAGATAGGCTGTGCAGCTTCATTCACTTCTGATGAATACATAGTTCCTGCAATTTTCCAGCTTGTTGTTTTATTTGTCGTAAAGACCATCTTTTTTTTATCCCCGTTAAAGGTATATTCAAAAGACCCAGAGCTCTTTGTATAAAGCTTGTCAAAAAGAGAATCTTTCGCTTTTGTACCTGCTTTTTCCGTAGGGTGAACAATATATTTTCTTTCTCCATCCAAAAGAAATGGATATCCTTTTTCTCCAATTTTCACTTTGCTGACAGCTTTATTGATGCGGCTTATATCTAAATTTAAAGCAATAACCCCTGTGCCATCCGCCGCTGTTTTCGCTACAGTAATAACGGTCTGACCTGTAGAGGCTGACGGATAAGGTTCAGTGACAACTGTTTTCCCTTTGTTTTGCATGGCTAGCTTGTACCAGTCTCGTTTTCTAGGATCATAGCCTGCTTGTATCACTTTTTTAGGCGATTGAATAAACTTCCCCTGCTGATTTCCTGTAAAAATGCTGACGGCTTCTGGATGAAGCGAAGCATATAAGTTAAAATCTTTGCTTAAAGTAGCCATATCTTTTTCATTGTAGCGCTCGTTGTTTACCACTGATGCAAAAAACTCTACATCATGAATTTTTGGTCCAATGGTATCGTCAATCACTGAATTAATGGACTGTACATTTTGCTGTGCTGTGTTAATAATTTGGTTTTCAATTTCATGTTCCGCTGTTATGTAAGCTGATACACCTATCGTAACAGATGGCACTAATAAGATCGCTGCAAATGCTAGCCCCAGCTTTATCTTAAAGTTATTAAGGGACCTTTTTTTTCTTACTCTCTCCATGCTATGTAGCCTCTCTCTCCGTAGTTAAAAGTGATCGTGCACTTTCTTTCTATCGGCAAGACTTCATATTCCTTTAGTCATCAAGTTTATACATAATTAACAATGGGAGTGAAAAGATAAGAGTACGATAAAAAAAGTAGGTGATTTTAATGGAAGAAAGTAAAAACAGTAAATCTTTTTCAATGTTTGAAACAGAAAAGGTTCAGCGCGGGGAAGAAAAAGATATTTTTAATATTTATAAAGAAGGAGTAAAAATTGCGGAAGTAAGAGGAACGGATCCTCAAACTCAGCAGGTTATTCCGATGCATGACTTAAATGATTACGAAGAAAATAAGCTTCACGAATATATTGCTCATTTAGACCATACAACGTAAAAATGCTAAAACAAGAGTCCTCTCTTGTTTTAGTCTTTAGAATCATAAAAAACATGTTCAAAACGCAGCGTGTTTTTTTGTATGTACAGAAGTCCAAACGAAAATTGCTTTTCCCGCCGTTTGTCAGTAGCGGAACCTGGATTAAACAACGTAATATCACCAATTTGTTTATGAGTAGGAATGTGAGAATGACCAAAAATCACTGCGTCTACTTGTTCATGTTCAAATGCCAAAAGTGCACGTTTTTCAGTCGTTTTTCCTTTGCCATGACCGTGGGTTACGCCAATCGTAACGTCGTTAAACGGAAGAAGTAATGAAGATGGTAGCATCTGCTGAAGCTCTTCACTGTCTACATTTCCAATCACCCCATGTACAGGAGCAAACACACCCAGGTCATTGTAGACATCTATCGTTTGAAAATCCCCCGTATGAATAATAGCATCAGCTGTTTTAAGTTCGGTGAGGAGTCTTTTCGGAAGATGTTTCGCTCTTTTTGGAATGTGAGTGTCACCTAAAATAACAATCTTCATTCATGATACGCTCCTTTTTCATTCAATATGGTGTAGTGTAGCGTATTACGTTGGAATGAAGCAACTCTATACGGAGCGTCAGGCAAAAAATTTCTCTTTTTCGTTTAAGTTTGCGAAAATACGTTACATACTAAGTTACAGAATGGAGTTTTCAAAATGGAAGTAAAAATTAATCGAAACGCTGCAAAAGTGTTAAAAAATGCATTGGCTAGTCCGGAAGGTCAAGGAAAAATGATTCGTGTATATGTAACTATCGACCACGGTGATCATGCGCATTATGATTGGAAATTCGATACGCCGACTGAACATGATGAAATCGTAAAAACAGATAAAGATATCGATATCGTTTTAGATAAACGCGAGAAATTTTTAGAAGGCGTATGGATTCAATATTTCCACGTTCCAGAGCCTGAATTTGTGATCAGCAGCCTTCACCACGCGCATCACCATCATTAATACAAAGAAACACACCTTGGTTTATAGGTGTGTTTTTTCGTTTGTATGACAAACAAAAATTTTATTGATGAGAAGAAGAGATAAAATTTTGTTGAAGCAATATAAATGAGCTATAGTGGAATTACGGATGAAAGAAAAGAGGTTAGCGTATGAAAGTAAGTGTGTTAGTAAGGTCTATTTTGGTTGTTATTTTATATAATTTATTCGTTCTGTACATCGGATGGAACGCTTGGATGTGGCTTCACACAATGTTTGAAGTGGAAAACAAATGGATTCTTACGGTGATCGTTGTCTTTTTTGCTTATTCCTTTATCATCAGTCGTGCGTTTCAACAAGTGAGCATATTTAAAATTGTAGGATCTTACTGGTTAGGATTTATTCAATATTCGGTGCTTTTGCTTCCTATAAGTAATCTAGCCGTATATATTCTTACTCTTCTAGGCGCTTCGCTTTCTACAGCTATCGATTCAATCGGATTTTTCATAATTGCCGCTTTTTTATTCATTTTTGCTTACGGTACGTATAATGCTTACAGTCCTGTGGTAAGAAAATACACGATTTCGCTTGCTAAAAAGACGAATCGGAAAAACCTTCGCATTGCTGTAGCATCTGATATGCACTTTGGCACATTGTCGGGCAAAAAACACTTGCAGCGGTTAATCACTCATGTACAAAAGATACAGCCGGATCTTATTTTACTTCCTGGAGATATTATTGACGATGATCCCCACGTATTCTTTAAAAAAGAAATGGATTATATGATGAAACAGCTCAGAGCGCCTTTAGGCACATATGGAATTTTGGGAAACCATGAGTATTACGGCGGGAAAATCCCTCAGTTTGTGGAAAGAATGAAAGAGATGAACATTCCTATTTTAATGGATGAAGTGTTAAACATAGGTGATAGCTTGTATTTAATAGGAAGAAAAGACAAGACGGATAAAAACCGAGACAGCTTTTTCGATTTAGCGAGTGAAACGGATCGTTCTCTACCTGTCATTGCAATGGATCATCAGCCGCTTTCTTTAAAAGAAGCGGAACAAGCAGGCGTAGATTTACTTCTATGCGGTCATACTCACAGAGGGCAAATGGCACCTAATCATTTAATCACAAAGCGGTTATTTGAAATTGATTGGGGCTACAAGCAAACTAATCAACTGCATACCATTGTCTCTTCGGGATTTGGCTTTTGGGGTCCTCCGCTTCGAATCGGGAGCCGATCAGAAATTATTCAAATTGATATTTCGTTTACAAAATAGAGAAAGCCCTAGGGCTTTCTCTATTTTAATGTACGCAGCAGATTGGGAAGCTCTGCATAAATGGCGACTACTTCATCTACTTTCATTCGAACGAGCCCGCTTGAAGACGGGGCAACAAAATCCATTATTCCTGATACCATCGATTCTTCTTGTTTACCCCACTTTACTTGCTTGCGCCCGCTGTACTGCTGATAGACACCTTTTCCAACAAAACAAACGATTTTAGGCGTATATGTAGCTATTTTTTTCTTTAAAATTTCTCTGCCTTCTGCATATTCTTCTTTTGTAATCTCATCAGCTGCCTTTGTAGGACGCTCTACAATATTGGTTAAACCGTATCCTAGCTGGAGCAGCGAGTGATCTTCCTCCGGATGATATTTACGATCTGTCAAACCTGCTTTATGAAGAATCGTCCAGAAACGATTGGTTGGGTTAGCAAAATGATGACCCGTTTCGCCGGAACGGATGCTTGGATTAAAACCGACAAATAAAATATCTAAGTCGGGCTGTATATGATCAAAAATAGAGTTCATAGTCATACGCTCCTTACAATGTAAAAAGAAAACATCCAATTTGAATGTTTTCTTTTTACTATACCCTATTAAATACGAACTACGCGTCCGTTGAATTTTTGTTTCCAGTAGCCGCTGCTCATGTTTGCAATTGCAACACCTGTTGAGCTTTGAGCGCCGATGAACTTGCCGCCTCCTACATAAATGCCAACGTGGCCGTCTTTTTTATATGTATCGAAGAAAACAAGATCGCCAGGCTGCATTTGACTAGAAGACACTTGTGTTCCAGCATGCTTTAACGTCTCTGTACTTACTGATCCAAGAGGTCCAAGGTTAACGCCTACTTGAGAATATGCCCAGTGTACGAATGACGAGCAGTCAAATAAACCGTGGCTAATATCAGACTGGCTGCGTCCACCGCCAAATACGTAAGCAGAGTTTCCAACCCAGCGGTTTCCTACTGTTACAACATTGCTGGCTTTTGGAGCCGGAGCGCTTGTAGGTGCCACATCATTGCTGCTTGCTTTTGGTGTTTCTGCCTTAGCAGACGATGAATCGGCTTGTTCAGCTGGTGCAGCCGCTGCTTTTTGAGCTTGCTCAGCTGCTTTCTTAGCTGCCTCTTTAGCCGCTTGTTCAGCCGCTTTTCTTGCTGCTTCTTCTGTTGCTTTTTGATCTTTAATATTTTGTTCAAGCGTAGACTGTTCATTTGCAAGAGAGCTGTCTTTTGATTGTAGAGAAGCTTTTAATTCTTCATTTTTTACTTCTTTATCTTTTAGTTCTTTTGCCAGTGCATCTTTTTGTTTCTTTTGAGCTGCTAGCTGGACAGTCATTTCATCCAGTTCTGCCTTCATGTCTTCTAAGCTAGCAAGCTTAGACTTAACATCCGCTTGTTTTGTTTTTAGTTCGTCTTGCATATTTTTAGTTTCTTTTAAAATACCACGGTCTGCATCTACAATAGTTGAAACAGCTAGCGCGCGGTCTACAAAATCACCAAAACTTGAAGAACCAAGTAAAACTTGTAAATACTCTACGTTACCGCCGCTTTCCTGGAGGGAACGTGCACGATCTTTTAAAATATCGTTTCGCTTTTCAAGTTTTTCTTGAAGCAGCTTAATTTCTTTTTCAAGCTGCTCTACTTGTTTAGACGTTTCTTTAATATCGGCTTCTGTTTTTTGGGCTTTTTTATTGTTTTCTTCTTCTGCTATTGTTAATCGCTCAAGCTGTGCTTTCATTTGATCTTGTTCTGCTTGAAGGCGTGTCAATTCATCAGAAGCTGCTTTGATGTTAGATTGCACATCTTGACGCTGATTTTGAATTTGAGATTTTTGCGATTCCATATCTTGAATGGTAGAGGCATACGCTGGAGTTGATAAAATTCCTCCCAGGCCTAATAAAACCGTTGTGTTAAGTAAAAGCATTTTCTTTTTCAATATGAATTCCTCCGCTTTCTCGCTCTGTTAAACTAGTAATTTCTAATTATGTATCAATATGTATAAAAGTCTGACAATTTATGTAAAGTTCACTGTATTTGTCGATAAATAGCTAAATATGCTAATGAAAATCTACGAAAATTATACCACGATAAACGTTGAAAAAAAGAATAACAATATTACAATTGTATTTCAGTAGTGTAACAATTAACGCTTGTGTATACATTCATCTTTCACCTGCAAAAATACACCTTTATATCCCTGTTAAAATAAATAATCTACCGGGCTTTACACAGAACTGTTTTTAACATGATAAAATAGGCGATCAAGATTTTTTAAGCTGGTTGGATATAAGTTATTGCTAAAGCGAACGTAACAATTTTTTAACATCTAGGTCTGTTTTTTTACCCTTTTCTACTATTTTTACAATATTTGAAAATGATTTTCTGAAATAGTAACAAATCTATGTTTATCTGTCGTTTGTACGTGTTTAAAAAGAGAGTAAGAGGTAATTATCAAACAATATTCGACAACGCTTGGATAAAGTCATACAAAAGACCTTCTCGCTGTGAGGCGAGAAGGTCTTTTGTTAATCACGCTGCTGATAATAATGTTCTAAAGCTACAATTGCACTTCCCATTCTTTCTTGATCAGGAATAACAATACGATCTACTCCTTCTTCTTTTAAAGCAGCAGCGGTTACTTTCCCTACGGATACAGCTACTACAGAGCTTTTAAAGAGTTCTCGAATGTGATCAGCTTGTCCGTGTTCTCTTGCAAACGAAAATAAAAAGCGGGCCTGCGGAGCGCTTGTGAAATTAACAGCGTCGATTTTTCCGCTTATTAATTCGTTTATAAGCTGTTCCATGACTTCTGATTTTGGCGGAATATGCTGATACGGTAAAATCTCTTTGAATTGGGCTTTTTGATTCGATAGAAAGTCAATCAATTTTGGTGCAGGATCTCCGTGAAGCTGAAGCGCTACATGCTTTCCTTCAAAAGAAAACGAATGAAGCGCCCTGACTAGTCCCGCTGTACTTCCATCATCATCTCGAACGGTTGGAGTAACACCGAGTTTTTTTAACATATTTACGGTTTTATACCCGCGTGCAGCAATATGAGCTGCTTGTAAAGAAGACAAAAATTCGTCCGCCAGCCCTAGCTTTTCTGCTGTTTTATACAAAATTTCCGTACCGACGCCTGTCGTAAAAATAAACCAATCATAATTTCCTTTTACCAGTTCTTTAATATCTGCCTCTAAATGTGTGTCATCTAAAAAGATGGTTCCTTGTGCAGGTCGTACAAGCGGGGTCCCGCCAAGGTTTTCAACAATTTTGCTGATTTCTTCTACTTTACGCTGACCTACGAGTGCGACTGTTTTTCCTTCTAATCGTTTCAATGGTCTACCTCCATTTTTCTATGTATGCTATTTTAATGATCCTTGATAACCGAGTTTATCAGAAATTAGGCTCGCCGCTTCTGTTACTTTTTGAATAATGAACGGCAGTCTTTCTCCTTGAAATCTCGCTTCAATTCCCGCTACGCTAATGCCTGCAACCACTTCATTTTGATGATTTACAATCGGCGCGCTCACGGATGTTGTAAAGTTTTCTAATTCAGAAGTGCTAATGGTATACCCTTTTTCTTTTGCTTCTTTTAATACATTTCTTAGCTTCTTTTGATCTGTAATAGTTCCAATACCTATTGGAGCTAGCTCCGTTTGAGTAATATATTCCTCTTGTTCTTTTTCGGGTAAATGCGCCAAGATAATGCGTGAACAAGCTCCTGCATAAAGGGGTGAACGCCTTCCAATTGATGTATAGAGACGCACCGGATGAAGCGTATCTACTTTTTCAATATACATAGCTTCATTCCCATCTCGTACAATTAAATTAACCGCTTCTTCTACTTCATCTCGGAGCGCTTCCATTACAGGCTTTGCGATATTTCTAATATCTAAGCGATTAGCCACTAGCTGACCAAATTGCAAGAATAAAAGTCCTAGGGAATAGTATCCTTGCGCATCTTTTGTTAAAAATCCCATCTCTTCAAGCGAACCAACCATCCGGTGCAAAGAAGTTTTCGGAACGCCTGAATATTCCATCATTTCTGTGAAGGTCAGCTTAGGGTGCTTGATAAAAAGCGTGAGAATCTGCATGGATTTAACAACTGTTTTATTGTTAGCTTGCATAAAACCTTCTCCCTTATTTGTGCGAATACATGTATTTGATAGACGTATAGCTTACTAGCTAATCATATGTTCTTTTTATTATACATGAAGAAAAAAAGGAAAGCACTCCCTTATAAGAGCACTTTCCTTTCTTACACCATTTCTAGTTCTTTAATTGAAATAGGGTTACTTTCCAGAAATTTGGTTGTAAAATCCCCTTCCTTAAAAGAAGGATGGTTCAGTAATTCTAAATGAAAAGGAATGGTTGTATGAATACCTATAATGATAAATTCTTCAAGTGCGCGTTTCATTCGCTGAATCGCTTCATTTCGATCTTTCCCTGTTACAATTAATTTCGCGACCATGGAATCGTAAAACGGGGAAATTTCATAGCCTGGGTAAACGGCGCTGTCTACACGCACTCCGTAGCCGCCAGGCGGTAAATACATCTCGACTTTTCCAGGAGAAGGCATAAAGTTTTTAGCGGGATTTTCTGCGTTGATCCTACATTCAATTGCCCATCCCTTCAACTGAATGTCCTGCTGAGCAAATGATAGCGAGTAGCCTGCTGCTACTGAAATTTGTTCTTTAATTAAGTCAATGTTTGTTACAAGTTCTGTAACAGGATGTTCAACTTGAATCCGCGTGTTCATTTCCATAAAATAAAAATGCCCGTGCTTATCTAACAGAAACTCAACTGTTCCGACACCTGTATAATCGACTGCTTTAGCTGCCGAGACTGCCGCCTTGCCCATTTTCGCACGAAGGTTTTCATCTACCGCAGGAGACGGAGCTTCTTCTACCAACTTTTGATGACGGCGTTGAATCGAACAATCTCGTTCACCTAAATGAACCACATTCCCTTCTTCATCAGCAATGATTTGAATTTCGATGTGTTTTGGCTCTTCTAAATATTTTTCAAGATATACGCCGCCGTTTCCAAAAGCTGTTTCTGCCTCTTGCTGAGCTTGACGAATTGCTTTTTCTAGCTCTTCTTCGCTATGAGCCAGTCGCATTCCTTTTCCGCCACCGCCCGCTGTGGCTTTTATGATGATGGGATAACCTATTTCTCGTGCTACTGGAATAGCTGAGCTGCTATCTTTAATCAGCCCTTCTGTTCCAGGCACAATAGGCACACCCGCTTGTTTCATTGTATCTCGCGCTATAGCTTTTGCTCCCATTTTACGGATGGCCTCCGCTTTTGGACCAATAAAGGTAACATCATAGGATTCACACATCTCAGCAAAATCAGCATTTTCAGCTAAAAATCCATAGCCGGGATGAATAGCGTCTGCCTTGGTTACTTGCGCTACGGTAAGCAAATTACGAATGTTTAAGTAGCTTTCTTTAGAAGACGTTTTGCCAATACAAAATGACTCATCTGCTAGCTTCACGTGAAGTGCATCTTTGTCTGCTTCTGAATACACGGCCACGGTTGCAATCCCTATCTCTTTACAAGCCCGAATGATACGAACTGCAATCTCGCCGCGGTTTGCGATTAAGACCTTTTTGAACATAATGACTCCTCCTGACAGTATGTATACTTTAGTGTGATTTTACGGTAAATAATGGCTGTCCAAACTCAACAACATCCCCGTCTTTCACAAGAATTTCAAGCACTTCTCCTTCTATTCCCGCATCGACTTCGTTAAACAGCTTCATCGCTTCAATCACACACACAACATCTTTACGTTCAACCGTTTGTCCTACTTGAACAAAGGGATTGGCGTCTGCTTCTGGCTTGGCGTAAAAGGTTCCGACCATTGGTGATAAAATTTGCTTTTCATTGTTTTCTGCTGTGTTTACAGACATAGAATCTTGAGGCGCTTGCTCAGTCGAAGCGGCTTTTACTTCATCTGTTTTCACTTCTGTAACAGCTGTGTCTTCTAAAGGAATTCCCGCTTTATCAATGACAACTTTTGTTCCTTCATGTTCAATATGAAGCTTTTGAATACCAGATTCATTCATTAATGAAACAACTTCTTGCAATTCACGTACGTTTATCATTTCTTGTCACTCCCGTTTTGTGTTATTTAGTTGACGCAAGGTTAATAGCAATCTTCAATTCTTGAAGCATCTGTTCTTTTTCTAAATAGATTTTTTCCGCTTCATGAAGCGAAATGTGAGAAAAGTAAATGGATTCTCCGGGCTTTACTTGAGCTAAAAGCGGCAAATCCGCTGTGATGACTTGAGCAATTTTAGGGTATCCCCCGGTGGTTTGACGGTCTGCTAACAGGATGATGGGATTTCCATCCGGCGGGACTTGAACAGAACCTTGTGAAACGGCTTCAGACAATAACTCTTTTTTTTCTTGAAGCTGAAGAGAAGGTCCGTCCATTCGATAGCCCATTCGATCTGATTGATTCGATACTTTAAAAGGCTCTTTCATAAAATGACTTTTACTTTCAGCTGTAAATAAATCAAACTGACTGCCGTTCATAACACGAATACCTGGTTTCTTTGTAAAATGAACAAACTCTTTATAATTTACGGACCATGAAGAAGTATATACCCCGTTTATCAGTTCATTTGAAACAAAAGCAGGCTTTGAAGCAGCAGGAACAGATAGAGATAAAACATCATCCGTTTGTAATGCTCTTCCTTTGTAGCCGCCGATTTCACCTCTTAAATACGTACTTTTACTATTTAACACTTCATCAATAGCAAATCCTCCTGCTACAGATAGATAGGAACGACACCCTGTTTTGCAAGGACCAAATGATAAAGTGCTTCCTTTTGGAATAAATAAAGGTTTCCACATCGGGACTGGCTTTCCGTTGACCGAAGGAGTTAAATCTCCCCCTGTGATCGCCACTAAACGATCACTTTCTATTTCAAGGGTAGGCCCCATTAGCGTAACTTCAAGTCCCGCTTCATTTTCATCGTTACCAACTAGTAAATTAGCAATTCGAAGGGAATAAGAATCCATTGCACCGCTTACAATTACACCGTGCTGCTGAAACCCTCTTCTTCCTAAATCTTGAATGCTCGTTAATAACCCGGCTTTACTAACTCTTATACTCATTTTTCCCCCTCCTTCGCCTGTAGTTCTTGATACTCTTCTTTAGAGATAGGCTCGAATTTCACAATATCTCCGGCCTGCAGCAAACTTGGCGGGTTTTGTTCCGGTAAAAACAGTTTAATAGGCGTTTGCCCAATTAACTGCCATCCTCCGGGAGTGGAAATAGGATACACCCCTGTTTGCATTCCCGCAATACCAACCGAGCCAGCAGGAATAGAGGTGCGAGGAGACGGCCGGCGAGGCGTAGCAATTCTTTCAGATAATCCTCCTAGAAATGGAAATCCAGGAGCAAATCCAATCATGTACGCTAAGTATTCGCCTTTAGAATGAATACTAATTACCTCTTCAGTTGTTAAGTTATGGTGACGAGCGACATATTCAAGGTCAGGTCCATACTCTCCTCCGTAGCAAACTGGAATGGAAACCGTACGATGGTTTAACTCTTTTTCTGTCTGTTCGTTCTCTAGTTTACTTTGAATGATAGAAGACACTACTTCAAAAGGAGAAACAAATTCCTTCTTCTGCTTTTTTCCCACGGCCGCTACAACTTCAAGAGGGTTGTAGAAAATTGTAAGATTTGTAAATGCCGGCACGCATTCAACAAACCCAGGGAAAGGGTTTAATTCGATCGAATCTTTACACGTTTTAATTTGTTTATGAATGTCGTACTGAATGCTATCTCCAAACGTTATTACAAGCGATGAGTCGCCAAGCGGAGAAATAACAGCCGATGCTTTTGTTACAGTTTGATTCATATCTACACCTCTTTCTTTTATAAAACACCTAGTTTTTCATCTCGAATATCTGTAATAAACATATGCCCCGGAGCATGTGTAATCATAATAGAAGGTTTTGTTTCCATTGCTACTGCTTGAGGCGTTACACCACAAGCCCAAAATACGGGCACTTCCCCTTCCTTAATCGAAACAGCATCGCCAAAATCCGGAGAGTGAAGGTCTTCAATGCCTATCGCAGCGGGATCTCCAATGTGAACAGGCCCCCCGTGCACAGCTGGAAAACGTGAAGTTACTTGGGCTGCCCGCACTACGTCTTGCTGAGGAATTGGACGCATACTAACTACCGTCGAGCCGTGGAATATTCCCGCTTCAGCGCATGAAATATTTGTTTTATACATAGGGACATTACAATTTTCTTCAATGTGACGAACAGGTATGTCGTTGTTTAAAAGCGCGTGTTCAAATGTAAAGCTGCAGCCGATAAGGAAAGCTACCATGTCTTCTGTCCAGTAATCTGTGATATCGGTTACTTCTTTTACTAGTTCCCCATTTTCATAGATTCGATACTTGGGAATGTCTGTACGAATATCTCCCGATGGAGCAGCAAACTTTGGCACCGGAGATCCAGCGTCTGTGACATCTAAGATCGGACACGATTTAGGGTTACGCTGACAGAACAATAGAAAGTCAAAGGCTTGTTGCTTTGGTAAAATAGCTAAATTAGCTTGAGCATAGCCGTTTGCCATGCCTGCTGTTGGTTGAATAAGCTGATTGTTACGGATTTGCTGACGAAGTTCAGCTGGAGTTAGTTGTGAAAGGGTTGTCATATTTCTCTCTCCCATCATTGCCCACACGCAACTTACGTGCGGGCACATTGTTTTATTTAAATAATTGAGGAAGCTGATCCATTAACGTATAGCCGCCCATTAAAGCCATTACAATAACGACAAGTACACCAGAAATGGTAAGCCATAAAGGATGTTTATACTCGCCAACGATGCTTTTTTTGTATGCAGCAACCAGTAACGTCCCAAGAGCGATCGGCAGAATTAATCCATTGATTGCTCCAACTAAAAGAAGAACTTTTACAGGTTTTCCAATTAAGACAAACGACAGAGTTGAAATAATAATAAATCCAATAATAATCCAATTTGAGTTTTTATTAAGTTTTTCACTAAACGTTTGAATAAACGAAACAGATGTATAAGCAGCTCCCACTACAGACGTAATAGCGGCAGACCACATAACAATACCAAAGATTTTATAACCGACGTTTCCTGCTGCAAGCTGAAACACGGATGCTGGAGGATTGGCTGGGTCAATTTGTAATCCTTTAGACACAACGCCAAGTACAGCTAAAAACAAAGCGATTCGCATAACGGAAGTAATGAGAATGCCTGTTACAGAACTTTTGGTTACTTGAGGTAAAGAATCAATGCCTTTTACCCCAGCATCTAGAAGACGATGTCCGCCGGCAAAGGTAATGTATCCACCGACAGTTCCTCCAACAAGCGTAACGATTGCAATAATGTCAATTTTGTCAGGAGCAAAAGTTTTCACTACAGCTTCTCCAACGGGAGGTGAAGTGGTAGCAGCTACATATAGCATCAGCCCAATCATGACAAAACCTGCAATTTGCGTGAAGCGATCCATTGCTTTTCCAGCTTCTTTTACAACGAAGATTAATACAGCAATAACTGCACTAATTGCAGCTCCGGCTGTTGGAGAAATACCCGTAATCGCATTTAATCCAAGCCCGGCACCGGCAATATTTCCAATATTGAAAGCAAGTCCTCCAATAACAATTAAAATAGCGAGCACGTATCCTAGTCCAGGAAATACCATGTTGGCGATTTCTTGTCCTCGTTTTCCAGAAACGGCAATAATTCTCCATACGTTGGTTTGAGCAAAAATATCAAGAATAATTGAAATTAAAATAACGAATCCGAAGCTTGCAGCTAAATTTTGTGTAAATACGGTAGTTTGAGTTAAAAAGCCTGGTCCAATAGCCGATGTGGCCATTAAAAAAGCGGCTCCAAGCATTAACGTCCAGTTTACTTTAGGCGCAGCCGAAAGCTTTTGCTGAGGTGTTGATTTTTTAATTGGCTCCAATATCATCTTCCTCCTGATTGTATGTAGTTTTTATTTTGAAATAGCCTTAACTACCACTTCTGATGCTCGTAAAGAACGGTTGACATGACGGGCAAATTCAAGTGCGTGAGCCCCGTCTCCATGGATGCAAATCGTATCTGCCTGCAATTCTACATCCTTACCTTGCTGAGATTTCACTTTCCCTTCTTTCACCATTGTAATAACTTGAGAAACAGCTTCATCATCATTTTCAATTAAAGCATTTGGTTCTGTACGAGCAGTCAGAGAACCGTCTAATTGATAAGTACGGTCTGCAAATACTTCATTAGCCGTTTTCAAACCAATTCTGTTGCCTGCTTGAATCAGCTCACTTCCAGATAACCCAAACAAAATCAGCTCAGGATTTACGTTATAAACAGCTTTTGCTATGGCTTCAGACAAGGCTTTATTTTTAGCAGCCATGTTATATAGTGCACCGTGAGGCTTTACATGCTGCATCGATACCCCTTCTGCTTGCAAAAAACCGTTTAATGCCCCAATTTGATAGACTACGATATCGTAGGCTTCCTGAGGTGAAATATTTATGTTTCTTCGTCCGAAACCGATAAGGTCCTGCAAACCAGGATGAGCCCCAATTTGTACCTGTTTTTCAGCAGCTAATTTTACCGTTTTTCTCATGACGCTCGGATCCCCTGCATGAAATCCACAGGCTATGTTCACTGACGTCACATGCTCTAAAATCGCTTCATCATTGCCAATGCGATAAGCACCAAAGCTTTCCCCTAAATCACAGTTTAAATCCACTTTACTCAATGCGTTCTTCCCCCTTAAACCCTTTAATGTAAGCGTAATCATTCGCAGATAGTAAGGAAAATCCAAGCTATATTATCTGCATCAATACTTCAAGTTCCGTTTTTCGGAACTAAAGTACCGTTTTTCAGTTATATTTGGATTTTAGCACGAGATGATGAATTGAACAACAACATTGTCAGAATATTCGACATAGTCATTATTTTTATTTGGATAATACTCCCTTATTTTATTGGTGTTTTCTATCTATAGCCTTAATATAATGCAGCCGCTTAATGCCATTGGACACAGTAAATAACTAGGTTGTCAGAATAATTACTAGTTCAAAATAATCAAAATAAAATTTTCGTTGTAATCGTTTTCAACGAGGTGCTATATTTCAATTGTAGTCAAATTTATGCAAACGATTGCAAAAAAAGGGGATGAAACGATGAAAGGGAAAAAATGGACAGCTTTAGCTCTAACACTGCCGCTGGCTGCTAGCTTATCAACAGGCGTTCACGCCGAAACCGTACATAAAGGTAAATCTCCAACAGCAGATAAAAACGGTGTATTTTATGAGGTGTATGTAAACTCTTTTTACGATGCAAATAAAGATGGACATGGTGATTTAAAAGGTCTTACACAAAAGTTGGATTATTTAAATGATGGCAATTCTCATACAAAGAATGATCTTCAAGTAAACGGGATTTGGATGATGCCGGTCAACCCTTCTCCCAGCTATCATAAATATGATGTAACGGACTATTATAATATTGATCCGCAGTATGGAAATCTGCAAGATTTTCGCAAACTGATGAAAGAAGCAGACAAACGAGACGTAAAAGTTATTATGGATCTCGTGGTGAATCATACGAGCAGTGAACACCCTTGGTTTCAAGCAGCATTAAAAGATAAAAACAGCAAGTACAGAGATTACTATATCTGGGCTGATAAAAATACCGACTTGAATGAAAAAGGATCTTGGGGACAGCAAGTATGGCATAAAGCTCCAAACGGAGAGTATTTTTACGGAACGTTCTGGGAAGGAATGCCTGACTTAAATTACGATAACCCTGAAGTAAGAAAAGAAATGATTAATGTCGGAAAGTTTTGGCTAAAGCAAGGCGTTGACGGCTTCCGCTTAGATGCTGCGCTTCATATCTTTAAAGGTCAAACACCTGAAGGCGCTAAGAAAAATATCCTTTGGTGGAATGAATTTAGAGATGCGATGAAAAAAGAAAATCCTAACGTATATCTAACGGGTGAAGTATGGGATCAGCCGGAAGTGGTAGCTCCTTACTATCAATCACTTGATTCTTTATTTAACTTTGATTTAGCAGGGAAAATTGTCAGCTCTGTAAAAGCAGGAAATGATCAAGGAATTGCCACTGCAGCAGCGGCAACTGATGAGCTTTTTAAATCATACAATCCAAATAAAATTGACGGCATTTTCTTAACCAACCATGACCAAAATCGCGTCATGAGTGAGTTAAGCGGCGATGTAAATAAAGCAAAATCAGCTGCTTCTATCTTACTTACACTTCCGGGCAATCCGTATATTTATTACGGTGAAGAAATGGGCATGACCGGCGAAAAGCCTGATGAATTAATTCGTGAACCATTCCGCTGGTACGAAGGAAATGGACTTGGCCAAACCAGCTGGGAAACACCTATATATAACAAAGGCGGCAATGGTGTGTCAATAGAAGCACAAACCAAGCAAAAGGATTCTTTATTAAATCATTATCGTGAAATGATTCGTGTACGCCAGCAGCATGAAGAATTAGTAAAAGGAACGCTTCAATCTATTTCACTAGATCAAAAAGAAGTCGTTGCCTATAGTCGCACGTATAAAGGCAAGTCGATTAGCGTGTATCATAATATTTCAAATCAACCTATAAAAGTATCTGTAGCAGCAAAAGGTAAATTGATTTTCTCTAGTGAAAAAGGTGTAAAAAAGGTTAAAAATCAGCTTGTGATTCCCGCTAATACAACGATTTTGATAAAATAATTTAAAAAACCTCTAAGTGATTATCTGGTAATCACTTAGAGGTTTTTTATTCCTCCTATGCTACAACTGTCGTACTCGCGCATCCGCCCTGCCCTCTTTTGAAAACAGTTACATGATTGATGTAAGTTGTAAAAAATACAGCATTTATCCTCAGCAAGTGTAAACAGTGAAACTTTAATAATATACAGTGTGTTAAATCTTTCTTTCTGTGTTATAACGTATACATAGTAAAAAAGTGTACAATCGTTTTAAGTTCTTTTACAAAAGGAAAAAATTTCAAAAGAAATTATTTTCTTAAATAATTAATAATCAATTTAGTTAACATAAAACATTTTTCTAGGTACTAACAAATAAATCAAAGCCATCCCTAAGAAAAATAACAATAGTTGACAATTTGGGTGATTATTATATAATAGTTTTATGACTTTAGAACAAACAAATGACCTTCAAAGAGTTAAAATATTTAATGCATTAGCAGATGAAAAGAGAATAAATATTATTCGTATCTTATCTCAACAAGAAAATTGCCCGCGATGTACAGATATTGGAAGGAGTTTAGGGATTAGTAAATCAAATGGTTCTTATCATTTGAAAATTTTATCTGATGCACAGCTGGTAACAATTAAACGAGAAGGTGTAACTAAATACGTTTCTTTGAACACTGAAATGTTTAAACAATACCTTCCTGGATTTTTGGCTACATTATAAAGTAGCTTTTTTTTTACTAATTAGTTTTAAAGTTTTATGACTATTTGATTAAAGAGGAGTTATTTATGAAAAACAGGATGAATTATCTCATTGTAACGTTATGTTTCATTGTTCTATCTGGTGTCATTAATGCTATTTTATTTAACGTGGCTCTTGAGGATATGACAAAAGATTTGAGTGTCACGAGCTCTGCAATCAGTTGGATTGTTATTTCTTATACATTGGTTATTACTTTTGGCTCAATCACATATAGCAAATTAGCTTCCTACATTCAGATAAAAAAATTATTAATGATTGGTGTTCTTCTATTCACTTTAGGTTCAGTAATAGGCTACTTATCTAATGGATATATTGGAGTTCTGATAGGACGGGTTATTCAAGCTATGGGAGGCAGTTCTTTTATTGCTTTATCCATGATCACAGCAAATCAATATCTTCCTTTAGCTAAACGAAATGTCACTCTTACGTTAATAGGAGGGTGTTTGTCTCTAGGTTCTGGATTTGGTTTTTTGATGGGAGGAATACTAACGCATATCTGGGGATGGCCATCCTTATTCTTGTTTATGAGCTTGACTTTACTCACAGTTTTTGGCCTATATTACTTTGTTCCCTCTGGATATGCTGGTAACGAAAAAGTAACTAAACCCTTTGATTTTTCCGGATTGTTTTATTTATTTCTCTTTGTTATTTCTTTCATCTTAGGAGTAAAATTAAATGGATATTTGCTTATTTTAAGCGTCCTTTCCATCCTCTTATTGGGCTTGCATAGTAAAAAACACGGAATCTTGTTATTTATTGATTTTTCCGTATTCCGATCTTATTCTTTTAACAGATTAATCTTAGTTAGCTTTATTAATAATGCAGCCATGGTAGCTATTTTGTTTCTTTTTCCTCTACAGGCCATTCGTACATTTCATGTATCAACTATCCTAATTGGGATCATCTTATGTGGCATCTCAATAGTAGGCTTTATGATTAGTCTACTTGTGAGGAAAGCTGTTCATTTTATAAGTAATAAGAAATTAATGGTTATATCTATTGGTGTACAATTAATAGGTTTTGCCATTCTAATCTTTCTTGGTCTTCATTCTATGGTTATGATCACGCTAGGAGTATTATTTATCTATATAAGTTTTAGTGCTCTAACTGTAATTGTTAATATTGAAATTCCTCATACAATAGAGAAGGAGAAAATGTCGATGGGGCTGGGGGTATACAATCTCTTCAATTTTTTAGGGATGTCTTTTGGTCCTTCCATATCCAGTCGTTTATTAGACATTTCTTCAAAGCTTAATTTTTCCTTCTCCTTCTTTGCAGGGCTATTACTCCTTTCTTTTGTGTTATCCATAGTAAAACATAAAACAAAAGAGTAGGGGTAACGTTGAAATAGAGCAGAAGAAACTACCCTAAAAAAACTAATTGAACAATTAGATCCCGTAGTTTTTTTCTATTTTTAAGATCTATAATATATACATCTTTAGTTAACATAATCACAATTTTAGGAACAACAAAAGAGGAAAGTTTAGACTTTCCTCTTTTGTTGTTGAAGTAGAAAAACGTAACGTAGTAAAACGTTAAAAATATTCTTAATTAGGGAATTGATAGGGTTAATTCAAGCTTTTTATATACCATGCATCCATCGCAGAATGTTCAGAACCTGGTAATGGTTTCAATAAAAGTTTAAATCCGAATTTTTTATATAATTTACATGCAGCCTTTAATTCATGCTGTGTTTCTAAATAACACTTATTATAATGTTTAGAAGCAAATAACAAAGCAGTTTCCATTAGCTTTGTTGCAAGCCCTAAACCTTGTGCTTTTGGACTTAAGTATAGCTTTTGCAATTCACAAACTTTATTTTGTTCATTAAATGGAGCTATACCGATTCCTCCAACAACTTCTTGATCTATTTCCAATACCCAATATTTCGCATAGTTTAGATTATTATAATACTGGTAAAGGTTATTAAGTTGGGGGTCAAAATAAGCTGTTCCAGGAATATCTAAACCAAGGGATTTTAATGAATCCTGTATTATTTCTTTTACCTTTTTATTATCTTCAATTTTAATTTCTCTAATAATCATATACTATCTCCTTCAAGCACTAATATTAAACAACTTCATTTTAAATAGTTCCTTATAATTACATTTTATCAAAGATTACAATTTATTTTAGAATAAATACTATATACACCAGAGGTTAACATAAGGGATTTTCCAAGAACAAAAAACAGCCTTTAAATGGCTGTTTTTTTCATGTGATAAGTTATTTATTAGCTTAAAATATAATTTCGTTTACTTGTTTTAGTATAACGAATCTGCCACCTAGCATATTATTATGATGGTCTACTATTTTAGAAGCTGAAAGCACAGCCGTATCAAATGTGCTATGGGCATCTTTTACTAAGATATTTTCTTTATAACCTAAGCTATATGCTCTTTTACAAGTAGTATCCAAACAAAATTCGGTTTGCATACCTGCAATGACTAATTTTCCGATTTCAAGTTCCTGAAGTTTTTTATATAAAGTTGTTTGATAAAATGCGTCCCAAGAAGATTTTTGAATAACTGTGTCTGTTGGTCGGGGGTGAACATCCTGATGGATTTCCCATGTGACTTTTCCTTCACTAAGCATACTATCCGAACTAGGGTCTGTATGCTGTATATAGATAATTGGCACATTAGATTTGTGCGCTTTTTCCCTTAGAGAAGTAATATTTTTAAGTACTTGTTGTTCATTCCATAAAGATCCACCTTCATAAGAAAACATGATGTTTTGAACATCTATAAGCAACAAAGCTGTTTTTTTACTTATTTCATTGTAGCCCCCTATTGAGTTTTGTGGTAAAAAATTCAAAATAATATTATATCAAATTAAAACCTCATATTATATAGCTTGATCCTGCAAAATCTAGCCTTCTTTTAAATGTACATAGTATATAAACGTAGTTACCATAATTCATGTTTTCGGCAGCAAAGGTGTTGATAATATTTCCAATTGGTGTATAGTAAAGGATAATTTTATATATGTCTAAGAGGTGGGATTGCTATGGAAAAGTTAGAGTATGAATGGGTAAAACAAACAAGACAGATTTTACTAGATCAGTGTAAAGAGCTAAATAAAGATGACTTTACGAAAGAGTTTGAATTTGGGTTTAAAAGTATCAGAGACTCTTTAGTTCATGCTTCAGGTTGCTATCACGCTTGGCTAGGTTCTTTTGTTCTTTCAGAAACCTCATCACCACTACTTACAAAAGAAATAGTTAATAATATGCAGGTGGACGATATTCAACGTTATTTCGAACAAGCTGATAGATACGTAGAAAAAGTATTGGAGCAATTCACATATAAATTTGATAAGCCTATCGAAAAAGAGCTTGCTTGGAGAGCAAACAGTGGCCTTATAAGAAAAACACCTCGTCAATTACTTGTCCATTCAATTACTCACGAATCACATCATAAAGGACAAATTGTAGCTATGTTACGTCTACTTGGGCATACGCCTAAAAATACGGACATATTAGGGTTATCCGCCAAAGAACTTACCAAATAATAAATTAAGAAATTTTCCCTAAAGAGCACATGTTTAGAACAACATATGTGCTCTTTGTAAGGTTCATAAAATTATACGTTTATAGTTAACATAAAACAAATTACAGGAACCAATCCCCCTTTGTCCTATTTAGATAAAGGGGATTTATTTACCTATAATTACTTTCTACAAGTGCCCCCAAATTATCTAAATCTTGACTGATATTTAAGATAATTAGGTAGTTCCATTCTCCCTTACGTTTCCCTAAATTTACTACTTGATGAACTTCTACTTGATCATTTTCATATTCTCTAGCTGCTTCACACATTTCCCTCAAAGTACTGCCAAACTCTGTATTATCCCCATTTCTTATCGTCAAATCAATATAAGATTGGCTCTTTTTAAAATTCATATCTCACTCACCTCTATTACTCAAAATAACATTAAAGTAATAGTTTAGGTAAAAAACTTAGTTACCATGATCAATATTATCGGCAATAAAGATGTTATAGGGAATTTATGATATAATTTAGGTGTACTATACAACTAAATAAAGAATATAAGTAACTTACCATTTCATTAATCTTAATACACTTTTCAATATGTTTAGTCCTCTAATCCTCATCTATTAGAGGACTTTTACTTTTTTAGATACTAGGAGGGAAATCTTTGCCCTATATACAACAAGAAAAATTACATGCTATCAGAGAAAATATTTTACAACGAAAAGAAGAGCTAGCTGAAAATAAAAGAGAAGATCTTGCGGAGTCTCATAATATCTATACAGAGTTGACTACTTTTCGCCTTGAACTCCTTACAACGTATGCCGATTCTCTTTTGATGGAAAAAGAGGCAGCAAATGAAGTCATGGAACAATGGGGAAACAATATGGCTAATTTATTAGTTGATCACGGACTTCCCTTAAACCTAGCCTTAGAGGAGATTAGTCATTAGCGACATGTTATTGGAGAAATAATAAAAGAAGAAGCAAAGAGTAATGATTTTTCTTTTGATGCTTTTTATCAAATTATTTCTCACTTTAATACCATTGTAGACAACGCTATCCAATTCGTAAGTAAATCATACGTGAAAGATTACAGTGAAAAAATAAATTATGCTCAATATGCCATTGATGAGTTATCTGTTCCCGTTGTCCGTATGACAGAAGAAATAGGTATCCTTCCTCTAGTAGGTGATTTAGATACCAAACGAGCACAACATTTGATGGAGAGTGCCTTAGAAAAAGGAAGTCAATATAAATTAAAGTGGCTTATTTTAGATCTATCAGCTGTTCCGATTATTGATACAATGGTCGCCGATCAACTTTTTAAAGTAATAGCTGGGCTACAGTTATTGGGAATTGAAGTCTTTATTAGTGGCATACGTCCAGAGATTGCCCAAACCATGGTTAGTTTAGGAATAAAAACTGAAGAAATTAGAAGCTTTTCTAGTTTACATCAAGCTGTGCAATATACAAATTTATTTACAAGATCTTTAATTTGAATATTCACCTATATTTTGAGAAAACTACTTATGATGTGAAGTACTATCTATACTAACTTCTAATTACGTTATCAAAAAAGCTACTGATTTAGGCACCAGTAGCTTTTTGGGGGTAAGCATTACCAAAACGAAAACACCCTAACTATGTTCTAAATAGTTAGGGTGTTTTCTCTCCACTTTTGAAGGTTGAATTCCAAAAGAAGATTAGCTTTCCGGGCTCTATAGTATATGAAAATCATTGTTTTTAAGAACCAATATAGATAATATAACATGTATTTGTGCAAGCTATTCAGGATGCTATAATGCATTAAATAAATACACCTCGTATAAAGCCAGTGAAAGAACCATCTTTTTCACTAGCTTTATATGGTAGTACAGATTATAAAAAGAGTAAATGTACATATTCTTATAATAAGCAATAAAATTAACTTCGAGGTTTTATAATTGAACTAAAAGAAAGTCTACTGAGATCCCCAGTAGACTTTCTTTTTTATTATGTATAGTTATTGACTATGTTAAGCAAACTACTCAAGATGCTGAGAAGTATCTCCAATCTAGAAACTCATTAACCTACAGAGAAACTCCCTGCGGAAATAGGGAGTTTTTCTGCTTTTCAATTTTTATATATTATACATTTTCAGTTACCATAATGGATTTTCTAGTCAGCAGTGAAAACCTCTTTTTTTAAACAAAGGTATTATTCTCCAGTTCAGTATGTTAGTGTGAGAGAAGAAGCAAATAAATTATTTGGTCTCTTTGTACCTAGAGTTTCCTCATAATAGGAAGGGGTACATTTATTTATGAGCATAACTATAACCGAAATAAAAAAATGCTTAATACTCTAATTCAATATGAAGACAGCACAATTACACATACCATACCTAATTTGATTGAATTGGTTTATTCTAAAACATCTCAGAGTTTTCAATTGACTACACTTGCTGATAGAAACGTTTTGCCCTATTACGATATAGATAGTGCTTCTGAAGCCTTATATATAATCTTAAATCCTATAAAAGAGGAAGACCTTTAAAAGGGTCTTCTTTTTGTATAACATATACAAATCTAGTTACCATAGTTATAGGTAGTTACTTCATTAAAGCGTCCGATTGTTGAATAACATGAAGGTCTTATATCGCCAATAGTTACCCTAAGAACATGACAAATAATTAAAGTATGGAAAATTCTTCCGTGCCAAACATATATTTTATTTCGGAAGATTTAGTTGCCATGAGACACCAAACTGATCATTTAACCAGCCAAACTTCTTACTGAAACCATAGTCACCTAACGGCATAAGTGCTTTCCCATCTATGATTAGTTTCTCATAAAGATTGTCAAGCTCCTCTTCAGTATCACAAGTAACAAAAATTGAAAATGAAGGAGTAAAGGAGAACTGATGCTTCACATTACTGTCAATGCACATAAATTCTTGTCCTTTTAAGGAAAAAGTAGCCTGCATTACAGTTCCTTCATCTCCAGGTTCATTCGCTCCATAGCGAACAATACTTGTAATTTCTGAATCGTCAATGATTGATATGTAATGATTCATCGCTTCTTCTGCCTTGCCATCTTGAAACATTAAGAATGGTGTAACCTTTTCCATATAAATCAACTCCTTAAATATAAATAATAATACATCAATACAATTTCTCTTTGAATTGCGTCAGAAGGAGGAATTGCTATCCAAGTTCGCATAATTTTAATTCATTCATATCGTTAACTATGCTAAATGAATTAAGGCTAATCAATTTATCGAATATACAAATCATTTAATTCCTTTCCATGGAGAATTTTCTGCATACATTTTTCAACCCTTGACTCTCATTTTGATTTAAATTTTTGAACATATATAACTACCTAACAGAACATTTGTTCTTGTTTTATATTAACATATTTTTCATGAGTATGGAACTACCATATTCAACAATCTGGCCCTTTAATTGAACAAGGTCCTAAGTATTTTATGAATACTTTATACACTACTGATTAACATAATGTGAATTATCAGTAGTAAATAAAAAAGAGAGCCTAAAAATAAGCAAGGCTCTCTTTTTATTTGTAGTGATATTTGTATCTTTCTAAAAAATAGAATTTATTCTCTCTTCAATTTGTTTTAGCATTTCCTTCAGCACTGACTCCTCAAGATGTTCAGAGACATTTCCAAACAATAAATGATCTATAGGTTCAATTCCTGTAAACTCAAATATCCCAACATCTGACGTAATTTTTAACCCAGCTGTCATTCCGATTTTGTCATACATCTCTTTTGGAGCACCGTGAGTATTAATTATCAAACCTTTCTTACCTTTGAGTAACTGAATAATTCCTTCCTCACCATAAGCATACGCATAGCCATAAGAAAATACACGGTCTACATAGCCTTTGATAATGGCAGGAAGACCAGCCCACCAAATTGGATATATAAATGTTATTACATCTGATTGAGTAATGAATTCTTGTTCCGTTTTAATATCATCTGGGATATGACCAGATTTCATAGCCTCCGTATCTTCAGGTTTCAGTACAGGCTGAAAATCCAATGCATACAAATCCCTCACAACAACCTCATGACCTTTGTTTTCTAAGGTTTGAACAGTGGTTTCCAATATAGAATAATTAAAACTGTCTGGATGTGGATGGGCATATACAACAAGGTGTTTCATTTATATTCCTCCATTTATATTGGATTTCTTACACCAGAACCACTAAAAATATATTAGAGAGGCTCTGATAGTTTAACAAAGTACCTCAACTGTAAATCCTCCAGGTGCTTCCACGTAAAATGTATAACCGTGTAATTGTTTTGGAGGTTCGACATTAAATCCATCTTCTTTTAATCTTTGATTAATTTTATTTACCTCCTCTTCATTTTCTTGGGGGAATCCAATATGAAAGGTCTTTGGATAATTAACCTCGCTTCCCTTCATTAAAGTTAGTACAAAACCATCTTCATCATGCATTATAGCAAAACCTTTACCCCTTTTTGCCCTGCATGTCATATCAAAATAAGTTTCCAAAAATTCTTGAGTAGCACAGACATCTGTAACCGTTAGGTTGAGGTGATGAATTTTCATGTTTTCACCCTTTCTTAAATACACTTACTAATAAGCCTTGTGTTGCATCCTATAAAAACCCATTTAATTAGGTGAATAGTTTACTCTAGGAATGTAAATATTTATCTGTATCTCTTTTAACCATTCGTTTTATTTCTTCAAAAGCTTTTGTTTGCCCCTCGTAAAATATGGAGCTATTTAAATCCTTTCTTTTTTCTGCATCCTTAGACCACCTTTCCGACCTTTCAATTAACTTATCTAGTACTTCAATCAATTTCTCATTTCCCACGAGTACCCCCACCCTTAACTGGAAATATTTATAAAACAAATTACCCATAATATCTTCTACAGTTTTTATAGAATTCCTGTTTAACAAGTTTCTTCTATGTAAGTCTCATAGTACATATCTACATAAAAGCAAACGTATATACATCTAATAATTTTTATGAAGTACTTTAGAGTTTACTTAACATAATGTTCCTTATAGGTAGCAGAAGAAACCTATAGAATTTTCTATAGGTTTCTTTAACTATCTTGACTATTAAGTTAGCTCAAAAGAAATCATTTACCATTATGTTGATTGGGATTATACATTCCGTTTTGAACCATATAATATTCTATCACTTGGTCTAACCATTTTTCTTCTTCCTCTGTATAAGGTGATGCCATCATACTTTGAAAATCTTCTATTTCCTCGTCCTCTAATTTTCTAAAAGCATGCATAGCTTCTTCACCAACATATTTAAGAGATGCCTGCAGATGTTTATTGGCCAACTCTTGTACTTCTGGATCATGAACTGGTTTTCCAACCAACCTTTTCACTTCTCTCGCTAAATTAATGAATTCTTTATCTAAGGATAAATTCTCCTCATCAGATTTATTGTAAATCTTATCTGCAATTTCTTTAGACGTGAGATGTTCAAGCCATGTACGTTGATCTTGTTCATTTTGAATGTTGTTAATCAAACTAATTAATATTTCACTTGGAACATCCTCTTGACTATCTAACAATGAAATCGTCTGATTAATTGCCTTCAGGACCTTATCTAAATGCTTCTTTTTCTTCTCAAATGCTTTTTGCTATTGAATTAAAGTATCCTGTAAGTTTAAGTTGAGACTTGTATTCGTCAGCATTAATCCTATTTCTTCTAGGTTATAACCTAAGAATTTTAATGCTACGATTTTTTGAAGTTTTACTATATGTTCCTCTCCATATAGTCGATGACCGGAATTAAGGTCTTTTTGAGCTTTGAGTAGCCCTATTTCGTCGTAATAATGCAGTGTTCTTATTGAAACGCCGGTTTTTTTAGAAAATTTACCAATTGAGAAACTAAAATCATTACCCAACTTATATAACCTCCTTACAATCTATTATTAATCTAATTAATTTCATCATAATACCTAATGTAACTGGAGGTTCAAGCGTTAATTTTAAAAAATTTGAGTTTTGTATATGATAATAAACTTAGTTAACATAAAACGTATTTCTAGGTAGCAAAAAAGCCTTTATACTGATAATAAAGACTTTTTTGCTATTCTTTATATTTCTAAGTCACATACTAATTATGAGAAAAGATTTTCAACAAAGATAATCCATCCAGTAAGTACAATTAATACGGCACTAAGTATAGTGGTTAAAACACTTCTCACAGCTGATTTGAAATTATGAACTCCAAAGAAGCCTATAATACCAACTAAAAATACAACAATTGCTACATAAAAATTTAATCTTAATAATGATGGATGAGCAAAAGTTATGAAAGTTAGACAGACACTTAGCAATAAGAAAACGAATGACCAAAGGTTTATCGCTTTTGTCATCTAAATTTATCTCCTTTATCTATAAAATCTACTGTATTATCTCATATTTATAATCTACAAATCTAGTTACCATAATCAAAATTATAGGAAAACATAAAAAAAGAGAAGAGTACTTAAAGTATCTCTTCTTCTTTTATTTATTATCTATAAAGGTTAAGATTTGTTGCCTTTTTAATTGAGCCAATCCTTGAAAAGTTTCATTTATTACACGATTTGTTAACTGATTATATAAATGATATTTTAAACTTTGTTAAGAATATCATTTAGTATATCCTCAATAGAGGAAAAACTACTCTTTCGTATCCCTTTCATATAAATATAAAACATAATCAGTCATAACACCAGGATGGCCCAATTGCCGCAACATAGCTGTGATATTGCCACGATGATATGTTCCATGATTGACAACATGTTGTACTAAGTCAGATAAACGAGTTTCGAGTCGTCCAGCAAATCGGGTTTCAAGCACAAAGGCGGTTTCCATATCTTCTTGACGATCGAGAAAGGCTTTGTACCGGTCAGATAAATCGAAAAACATCGTTTCTACTTCCTCGATTCTTTTCGTTTCCATCTGTTCTCTCAATTGATCAGCCGACGCATATACTTCATCAAATTTTTCACCAGAAATAAAATCTAACCATATGTTATCAGAGACATAAATGTGCGCCATCACCTTTGATATAGAAGGAAAAACGCTCTGAATTTCCTTTTCGTAAATGTCCTCAGAAAGTTCTTTTAACCGGTCGAAAATTTTTTGGTTTGCCCATACATGGTAGTCGTACAATTTTAATGAGTGATGTGACATTTGAAATTCCCCCTATTTCACTATTCATTCTCGACATTACACAAGGTATCAGTAGTTAACTTAACTATACTTCTATAAAAATACCCTCCAGACCTTTTGTTTAAAGGATTTTCTTGTTCACGTAATGTTTTTTATAGGAATATGAACTTATTTATTACAGTCTTGATAGATTTACTTGCATACTTACGTATTAATTAATGACAGTAAACTATAAAAAGCATAAAAGAGGTAGTTATAGTGAATAAATCTAATTCGATTTATGAAGAGCTGAATAAGGTTAAAATAGACCTGAAGAATTACCTTATATATGAGCTTACAACAGGAGAAAAAGAGAATCTAAAAAAATCAGTGTTAAAAGAACTGAAGCTTTAATCAACTAAAATTCATTAAAAACAAAAAGGTTAAGCGAAATGCTTAACCTTTTTGTTTTTAGGTGTCTTTAATCTAAAGAAATAAATAAAAACACTAATAATTATTAAACAATAAGTGATACTTTGGGCCATACCCACTATATCACTCCAACCCCTAGTACCATTTAAAAATAGTTGGAGCAGCAAACCTGCTGGTAACGTAACTAATACAACAGGTTTTTTGGTAAACAAAAACCCAACCATTCCGCCAACAATACCACCTATAACGGATGCACCGTACCAAGTAATAAAGATGTACATCATGTCTTTTAAATCCCATACTACACCATCTGGTTGATCGCTATAAAAATGACCAATTACAAAATACATGGTAATGGAACTGACAATATAAAGGCTTCCAAAACATGCGGCTTGTCTTGTGCGGGTTCCAAATACATACCCAACAACCATCGCCATTATAAACCAACCTGGTAAAGAATTAAGCATGATAGCTACATATGATACCATTAGTTCAGGAATGGTCATACTCGTTACGAGTGGCAAATGATCAGACATAACAGAGAAAGCTGCGACAATTCCCCCTACGACTACAGTAAAAATAATAAACTTTACCCAAACCTTCTGTTTATCCTTATCTGACAAACGAATCCCTCCAAACCTTACTACTATAAATAAAACGTTTGGTAAAAAGAATTGTTTTACTTTTTAGGAAATTTTTAATTTATTTGAGATGTATATTATATACATAGCTAGTTTACATAAACACTCTTTCCGGTACACATGCAAAAAAAGAACCCTTTTGGGAGTAAGGGTTCTAACAGGGTCACAATTATCAAATATGCAGCTTTTTATACATCCTCGATATGAAAGGCTTTATCAGAGAAATAGATGAAGAAAGAATGAATAAAAAAGCCATTTTTTATTCATCTGCTAAACAGTTCAAATAGTTAATTTTATATTAAAAAAAGCTGCTTTTCCCCTGTTAAAATTGAGTACAATTGCAAGGTTCCAATGAATAAAGGAATTTCCGACTTACATTTAAAGTCACTTATATATAAGGAATTGTTACAATTTCATAGGCAACAAACGCATTAAAGACATAAATTTCTACGACAATCAGTTCGGTTACTTCAAGTCGCGTCGAATAGAAGGCTTACGTTGTCTTCAACAGGATCACAAGGCTCTGATAATAATAAAGTGGTTACTATATTTTTTTATTTCGACCATTTAATACACAGTAAAAAAATCCGTGGATATAACCCACGGATTTTTTACAGCTCTTTTTCCAAGCAGTTAACTTGATTATGATGCAGCGGCTTAGTGGCATACTGTGTAAAACCAAGACGTTCCCAAAACAGCTCGGCTCTAGGATTTTGAGACAGAACACCAAGACGTAGAACGGAAAGTCCTTCTTCTTTTTTTAGCTTCTCTTCAAACGCTAGATATGCCTGCGTTCCGAAACTGAAATTGTGATAGGCGCTATGAATAATAAAAGCTCCAATCCACGGATGGTCATCGTTTGGGTTTTGTTTCATGTAATCAATAACCCCTACGTATGTATCGTCGGCTTTTATAAAGTAACTGTCCGTTTTTTCATTCATATATTCTTTAAAAAGCTCTTCTTCACTCCGCTCTTTTTTGCCGTTTTCTAACACGTTATAAGCTTCGTTTGAATTGATAATCTCTGACACAATATACATCGTGTCAGCTGTAATAGGTTCAAATGAGATCATATGTCTTCCCTTCTTTCTCTGTAAAGTAGCTGTATATCGTTGCTTTATCAATTTTACCATTTTTCATTCGCGGAAAGGACGTTAAAACTCTCCATACGCGCGGGATTTTATAAGCAGATACTCGTTGTGTCAGCGCTTGTCTCACATCAGAAAGAGAAATGTTCTCTAAAACAATTGCTGCACCTACTACTTCTGAACGTTCAGCATCTACTACGCTAAAAACGGCTGCTTCGCTAACGCCCGGTATTTGTAAAAGCAGCTCTTCAATTTCTTCGGCATACACTAGACTTCCGCTGCTTTTGATTATGTTTCTGTCTCTTCCTACGATGGTAATGCTTCCGTCTTGAAGCTGAACCGCAATATCGTGTGACGTAACATATCCGTTAAAAAACGAGCGGTTCGTTTCTTCGCTGTCCTTAACAAACCCTTCAAATGCTTGAGTTGTTTTCACAAATAGTGTTCCTTTATCTCCTTTTTCTACTTCTTTTCCACGCTCGTTCAGGATTAAAACGTCTACGCTGTCAACAGGATAGCCTACTGTATGAGGCATCGTTTCCGCTGTATGTGGTGAAAGCACCGTAACAAATCCCATTTCAGAAGATCCGTAATATTCATACAGATAGGCATTAGGAAATGCTTGTGAAAATTTCTTTCGAACGGAAGGAGATAATTTATTGCCTACTGAAATCACGTTTTTTGGCAGAAGTCGTTTTTCTTTTGGTCTGCTTTGTACATAACGAAGCAATGGCGAAATTAATGCAGGTGTAATGGACATACAGCTAGCTTCTTTGTGAAAAACAGACGAAGGTGTAAACGCTTCTAGCATGATAGCGTGCATGCCGCTGTAAAGCGCATGCAAAACCGGGTAAAGCTGGGCGGAATACGAGATATGTAAAGGAACAAGCACTTTGTCACGTTTCTGTAAAGAAAATACATCCGACCATTCTTGAAAGGATGAAGACCAAGAATAATGCGATTTTACAAACCCTTTAGGCCTCCCTGTTGACCCAGAGGTAAATCCAAATAAAAATAGATCGGATAGTTCATTTACTTGCCGTAAGGGCAGAATCGTTTTCTCTTCTCTTATTCTAGTTAAAGAAGATGTTTTCCATAGCCAATTCGGGGATTGAATAGAAAAATAAGTATCCACTTCAGCCTCTGTTAACTCATTATGTAAAAGCATTACAATTCCACCGGCTTTTAAAATCGCTAAAAATGACACAACAGCTTCTGCATTGTTTGGCATACTTAACGCAACGAGCTCTCCTTTTTCCACCCCTTTTTCCTGCAGCTGTTTTTCGGCTTTACATACACGATTCCACATTTGATCGTAGCTTAACTTATTAATAGAATCCGATAGTGCGAGTCTGTCAGGCGTTTGCTGACACTGATTAAAAACTAGTTCTTCAATTCGTTTCATTACTCCGTAAGCTCCCTTTTTCTTTTACTTTTAGTGTACTGTAAATACGGGTTTGAGAAAAGAAAAATGTAAACTTTAATAAAAATAAAGTTGACTAATTTAAGTTTAATAAGATACGATAGTCATGTTTTATCATACATAGCGGAGGTTTACGATGAAAACAAAAGATATGACGTACGTTGCATTATTCACGGCTATAATGGGAGCCCTAGGACTCGTCCCTCCTATTTTTTTATCCTTTACACCCGTTCCGATTACTCTTCAGCCCATGGGTGTCATGCTATCGGGGGGAATTCTTGGAGCTAGACTCGGAGCTTTAAGTCAATTTCTTTTTTTATGTTTGCTAGCAGCTGGCGTTCCCTTACTTGCTGGAGGACGCGGAGGAATCGGGGTATTTTTGAGTCCAAGTGCTGGGTATATTATTGGCTATGTGTTTGCAGCTTTCTTTATTGGCTGGACGCTGTCACGTTTAAAGAATGTAACGATTGCAAAGGCATTTGCCGTAAATGTGTTATTTGGGATTGTGTTGGTATACGCATGTGGCATTCCTATACAAGCAATGCAGCTTCACATTCCATTTCTAAAATCTCTTCAGCTAAGCTTCGTTTACCTTCCAGGTGACTGTATAAAAGCAGTGGTCGCGGCGTATTTAATTACAAAAGTTCGAAAAGCAGTAGCGGTGCCTGGTCGTTCTAAAACGGCTTCTATGTAAGGAAGTGATGACTATCTATCAAGCAGCAATTGTAAAAGCGAAGCGTACGGTCATTGGAAAAGAAAACGGTCTACTGAAAGATTTTCATGTTCAAGAGCTAACGGCTCCTTTATTAAAACACCTTAGCACTGGAATTGAACATGAAATTGATGACATTATTTTAGGGAATGTTGTAGGTCCAGGAGGAAACGCAGCTAGGCTATCCGCTTTAGAAGCAGACCTCCCTTTTTCTATCCCGGGAATGACCATTGATCGTCAGTGCGGAGCTGGCTTAGAGGCCATTCGAATGGCGAGCTATTTGATAAAAGCAGGTGCTGGAACGTGTTATTTAGCTGGAGGCGTTGAAAGTACAAGTACTTCTCCTTTTGAAAAAAGAGCACGTTTTTCTCCTGATAAAATTGGTGACCCTGGCATGGGGATTGCAGCAGAAAACGTAGCCAAGCGATACAATATATCTAAAGATCAGCAGGACAGATATGCTCTTTTAAGTCATGAAAGAAGCTGGGAGGCTTTTGAAAAAAGGTTGTTTGAAGAAGAAACGCTTCCTCTTCCAAACGTGATGCACGATGAAGCATTTATGAAAAAACGAAACCTAACAAAGCTGCTGCAAAAAGCCAGCCCCGTCTTTTTAAAAAAAGAAGGCACCGTCACTGCAGCAAACAGCTGTGGAATTAACGACGGAGCCTGCATTACACTTGTGATGGAAGAGCAAAAAGCACGGTCCTTAGGCTTTCAGCCCGTTTTGCGTTTTATTGACGCTGATATTTCAGGAGTGTCACCTCTTTACCCTGCTATTGCACCAGTTTCCGCGATTAAAAATATCGTGAAGCGAAATTCTCTTACGGTAGATGATATTGACTTATTTGAAATCAATGAAGCATTTGCTGTTAAAGTTGTCGCTTGCATGCAAGAACTGGGAATACGAGAAGAGAAAGTGAATATTCGCGGAGGAGCATTGACTCTAGGACACCCATACGGAGCATCAGGAGCTATTTTAGCTACGCGTCTTTTTTATGAAAGCAAGCGCCGTGACGTGCGATATGTCATAGCGGCTTTAGGAAGCGGAGGCGGAATAGGAACAGCGGTATTATTTGAAGTAATCAAATAATACCGCTGTTTTTATGCCTTTTTTATTACATTATGTTTTATCAAATATTGCTCAATATCTTTAAATGTTTCAACCGGAACAAACGGAACGTTTTGTCCGCGCAGTAAATCTTGCAAAGAATCTTTTGCAAATGTGACGTCTGCATATTTTGCCGGATGCGAATCCGGCTCGCTGTCTCCAGCAAAATAAATCGTTTCGTATGTCTCTTTTAGTTCTTGAATAACAGATGATTTATCGATGCCGTAGCGTTCTGAATGCCATCTGTGAGCAGGGTCTAGACGCAAGTGAACGTTGTTTTGATGGAAATATCCTTCATTTGAATAAACTTCCACTTTTTCAACACCGTATTTATCTAAAATCGGTTTAATATAGTACGTTGTTCCAGCGCTTAAAATATAAAAATCTCCGCCGTTTTTCTGAACAGCTTTAATAAAAGCGGGCACGTATTCATCAATTGGAATATTCGCTACTTCTTCTAAAATTTTCGGTTCTTCTTGGTGAATGGATTGAAAAACAGTAGATAAAAAATCAATATCTTTCATTTCTCCTGCTTTCCATCGGTGGAAAAGTTCTTCACCTTCTGGAAAATACTTTTCAATCACAATCCAATAAAAATCTTTTTTTGAAATTGTTCCATCAAAATCTGATACAAACGCCCATTTTTTCATTCCTCACACACCCTTTGCTACATACTAAGCAGTTCTCGAAGTTCTTCTTCTGTCAAACTAGAAAGCATTGTTTCTCCCGGCTGAATAACCTGTTCGATGAGTTCTTTTTTCTTTTGCTGCAAGCCGTAAATTTTTTCTTCGATAGTCCCTTGAGAAATAAGCTTGATGACCTGCACAACATTTTTTTGCCCAATGCGGTGTGCACGGCCTGCCGCTTGTTCTTCAATCGCTGGGTTCCACCATAAGTCATATAAAATAACTGTATCTGCTCCCGTTAAATTTAAGCCCGTGCCTCCGGCTTTTAACGAGATTAAGAAAATGTCTTGTTCTCCATTATTAAATCGATCCGCCATTTCCACTCGTTCTTTTGATGGCGTTTGACCGTCTAAGTAAAAGTACGAAAGGTTTTCTTTTTGAAGCTCTTCTCGAATAATGTGAAGCATGCTTGTAAACTGAGAAAAGATTAACAAACGTTTTCCGTTGGCAACCGCATTTCTTGTAATCTCAAGCAGCTGCTCTAATTTGCTTGAATACCCTTCGTAATTTTCAACGAATAGGGACGGATGACAGCAAATCTGGCGCAGTCTTGTTAATCCCGCCAAGATCTTCATTCGGTTTTTATTAAAATCTTCACCGGCTAAAGATGATTTTAACTGTTCTAAATAGCCTACATATAACTCTTTTTGTTCTTTAGTGAGCTCAGATAAATGAGTTGTTTCAATTTTATCAGGCAGTTCTTTTAATACATCCTTTTTTACTCGTCGCAGTAAAAATGGTCTTACAATTCGACTGACCTGCTCCGATGACATGTTCTTAAACTGGCGAAGCCCTGGAAATAAACCCGGAAGAATGGTCTGGAAAATTGACCAAAGCTCATCAAGTGAGTTTTCAATAGGCGTACCGCTCAGCGCAAAACGTTTTTCAGCTGAAATAGTCCTAACAGCTACTGCCGTTTTCGTTGTATGATTTTTAATACTTTGAGCCTCATCTAGAATTAAAGCATGAAAATGAAGATGCTGATACAAATCGATATCTTGACGCAGCGTTGGGTAAGATGTAATCCATACGTCAGCTGTGCGTTTTAGCTTCTCCTCACGCTCGCTCGGCGTTCCTGTAATGGTTTGAACCGTTAAATTCGGTGCAAATTTCTCCAATTCGTTGCGCCAGTTATAAATCAAGGAAGCCGGCACAACAATTAAAAAGGCACTGCTATCTTCATCAAGCTCTTTTTCAGATAGGATATAGGCAATGCTTTGAAGCGTTTTTCCAAGCCCCATATCATCAGCCAGCACGCCTCCTAAAGAGTAGTGAGCCAGAGATTTAAACCACTTAAACCCATTGTACTGATAATCACGCAGGGATGCCTGCAAGGATTCCGGTACTTCCCAATCCATTTCCTCTGGAGATTTGAGCTGTGTAAGTAACCTTTTAAATGCTGAGCCGAACTTAGCCGCTGATTTATCACCCGCACTCATAATCTCTTCCACTTGCATTCCTCTGTATAAAGGTACTTGCAATGAGTTATCCTTTAAGTCTTTCTCGGTTACGTTCAGCTCACGAAACAGATTTTGAATATGCTCAAAGCCTTCGTTTTCAAGAGGAATAAACGCACCGTTATCTAGACGATGATAGCTTTTCTTTTCTAAAACAGATTTTAAAACATCTTGAACGGTCTGATGATTAATGTCTCCTAAATCAAAATTAATTTCTAATAATCCATTGCTGTTTTTGATGTCAACCGTTGTTACTGGCGCAGAAAAATCCGTATAAGCATAATCTTTCATCTCATCCGTAATATACACATCCGCTATTTCATCAAGCTTTGGAACAATATGAAACAAAAATTCATATAAAGATGATTCATCTTGATTTAAATACAGCTGGTTTTTATAAATGTTTAAAGGAGCTGTTTCAATTAAATCCATCACGCGGTCTTCTTTTTCTAAATCTCGTATTAAGATTTTATCGTACTTTTCAGGTTGAGGTGAAAATGGATTAATTGAAATCTCTCCATAATGGTACCGAAGCGTCACAAACAGCTGTTCATCTTCCTGGTCAATAAATACTTTTGCTTTTAGTTCAGGTGCAATAATCTGATGGGATACTTCTTTTGCGATATCCACTTTCCCCACTTTTTTTAGTCCTGGAACGACGTGAGATAAAAAATTCCCCATCTGCTCTTCTGCTATAGGTACGACTGGCTTCAAAGGCGCCGTTTTTCGAAGCCCTTCAAGAAGCATACGCTGATCTTGAGATAGCTCATAAAACGTCCCCTTTAAAAATAGCCACCCGTATCGATCAAAAAACGAAGCTTGATGAAGCTCCGTAAAGTCTAGTTCAAATCCAGCTGCCGGGTGCTTATTTAACTGAAACGAAAAAGGAGCTGAGCTTTCAGCAAAGATAATATTTTCATATGAGTGCCCGTCATGAATAAATGTAAAGTTCCGATCTTTGAGCAATTGAAATAACTCTTTGGCTATGATGGAGGGAATGATTAGTTCTCTGTTATTTGCAGACGAACGATACATAGAATAAGAATGTTTATAAAATGATTCATTTGTCATAATATCCATCAGCAGCTCAATGATTTTCTTATCTTCTTCTATAAAAAAATGTTCCGCCGGGTCATATTCGAAGCGCTTGGTAAATTCGTGAGTTTGGAATTCTTTAGCGTCTGTTAAAAATTCTTGAATGTTTTTTACTACATACGTCCGGTCGACGCCCACTTTCATTTCAAGCGCTACGTACATTCCTTCTGAACGTAAAAATTCTTCTGAGTAAGACTTACAAATAAATTCTACTTTCAACGGATCTTTATCTGCATATTTCTTATGGTCGCTTATGGTTTGCTGATAGCTCGAAAATAAGTCGATAAAATGATTTACATTTTCGTATTCTTTGCTTTGGCGAAAAGGCTTTGTTTTGATTGGCTGCGGCTTTGCGCGCTCATCGCAAATGGTTAATAAAACAGCTACTTCGTGTTTGCATTCTGAAAACTCGTGATAAGCAGGACAATCGCAGAATGAATAAAAAGAATTTCCTTTTTGTTCAACCATTACGGTATACATTTCCGCACCTCGAACGGATGCTGTCCACGTAGTGGTCTGTTCATTGTATTCCAAATCAAGCACACGCCCCTGCTTGTAATACGTGTGTCCTCTATAGTACGTTCTGCTTGAGTACGAATCTTTTAATTGTTCTTTGTTTAATGTTTTATTTATCATCGCTTCACAATCTTCCAATCGCATAACAGTCAATGCTGTTGCTGTTTAATTTCTATTCAGAACAAATAATGTCCAACGTCATAAACGTTGAACATTATTTGTCAATTCCTCTATTATAACATGCAACAGACATTATAAAACACTCTTAAGCAGTGCAGACTGTTTTCGCTGTTTTCTTTTGTAGAGTATCCAGCCTGCTCCGGCGGATAATAATAAAAGCAGGCTAAGTCCTGAAAAAGCAAGTCCTATATGATCATTAGTCGTAACGTACGTAAAGAAGAAAATCAATAAAATACGAATTCCTAACGTAATAAAGCGAAAACAGCTGTCTACTCTTCCCACGATAGTATTCGGTATTTTCTGCATCATAAACGTATTTCGAGCTACTCTTGTACCTGCATTTGCAAAAGCAAGAAAAAACACAATAGAAAAGTAAATGGGCAGAAGCTTCATAAAGAAAATGATAGATATTCCGAGTGCAAAGAGGCTTATATTAAGCATAATGGCTAGCTCAGTGCCTGTTCTTTTCATAATAGATACGATGAATATCCCTGCGGTTAATGCTCCGAAACCATATACGGCACTCTCAATCCCATACGCTGCTGGACTTGCGTTTAATTCTTGAGTCAGATAAATAGGAAACAAATAGTTCGTCATCATTACAGCAACGAAAGGCATAAAAGAAAGCAGTAAAAAAATAGATACCGAGCGATTTTCTTTTATAAATGCTAATCCCTCTTTCATCGCAGTGTGTTTTTTGTCGCTTTGTGCCCTGCTTTGTTTATATGGAATACTCAATAGAAAAAGGAATGCAGCTATATACGTAGCTGCATCGACTATTAAAATACATTGAAGCGACCAACGAGTAATGACTAGACTGGCCAGAGCGCCTGCAAGCATACTCGATAGCTGGCCTTGTATTTCCATAATACTGTTTAATGATTGAAACGCATCTTTTGAAAAAACTTCTTGATTTAATGCAAAAATCGTTGGATAAAAAAACGTGTAGTAAAGGTTTCCGGTTCCGTACAAAATGATGTAGTGAATGGTTGAATAGTCTGTCATAAAACCAACGATCACAAATAGCATGACCGTGATAAAACCTATCAATTCTACGGTTAACAACATTTTCTTTCGTGACATTCGATCAATAAGAACACCTATATACGGAGTAGCCACAAAGCTAATCACCGTCATAATCAGCATAATCGTGCCAAATAGTTTATTTCCATCTGGAGATGCAATTAACAGTAAAGGAATGGCAAGCATCGTAATACCGGAACCAATAGAAGATAAAACATTCGCAGCTACTATGGCTTGAAAGCGACGGTCCTTATAAAGCGCCTTCATCAAACATTTTGCTTAGCTTCTAAAATTTGCTTAGACACTTGTGTATACAGAGTCAGCTCATTAACTAATTCATGAATTCCGTCAGCGGCGTTTTTTCGTAAAGTTCCTTTTTCCACGATGTCTGCCGGGTCTAATACCAACTGCTTAGATAGAACATTCGCATACAAAGCGCGTGTAACGGTTCTAAGGTTGTTTAAAGCATTGATACCTCCTTTTCCTCCTCCTGATACGGCTACAAGTGCTACGGGCTTATGTGCAAAATACGCACTGTTTAAAAAGTCAAACGCGTTTTTTAATGCTCCGCTCATAGCGCCGTGGTACTCAGGCGTCGCAAGTAAGATACCATCCGCTTTTTCTATTGCTTCAGTCAGCACTTTCACTTCTTCTATTCCATACTGATGAGGTTCACCTGTGAATATAGGAAGCGATAATTGGCTTAAATCTAGAAAAGAACTTTGATAGTTTTTGTGAATCTCTCTCGTCACTTGTGTTGTTCGGCCTGTTTCTCTGGGACTTCCGTTGATAATAAGTATGTTCATATTTATCTACCCCTCTGTCGTTTGGTTATACGTATAGTATAGGGATAATTTAACTTTTTTTCGTCATGCTATTGATAGAAAGAAAGCTACCAATATAGACTGAGGTGAACAGAGAAAAACCTACAACTAAAGTCGTAGGTTAGGAAATTCCATGCTGAACAGCATATAAAGCAGCTTGCGTGCGGTCTTGAACCCCAAGCTTCGATAAAATATTAGACACATGTGTTTTTACTGTTTTTTCTGTAATATGTAAGGCAGCGCCAATTTCTTTGTTGCTTTTGCCTTTTGCAATTTCTTTTAATACGTCTTTTTCTCGTTTTGTTAAGTGATCAATAAAATTGACTTTCTTTTCGCTGCTTTTGGTTAACCGTGTTAGCAAGTGTGTGGTGACTTTGGGATGAAGCTGATTTTCTCCGTTCATTAGCTTTCGAATAGCTGCTACAAGTTCATCTGGATCACTTTCTTTTAACTGATAGCCTGAAGCTCCAGCTTCTAGTGCCGGTATCACATGGTCTTGATCCGAAAAGCTTGTTAAAATCATGACTTGTATATGCGGTGCTTGTTTTTTTAATTCTTTTGTTGCCTCGATTCCATCGAGAACCGGCATCGATAAATCCATTAAAACAATATGGGGCTCTAGGGATGTCGCTAACTTTAAAGCTTCCTCTCCGTTAGAAGCTTCTCCTACAACTTCTAAATCAGGCTGCGTTTGTAAGAAAAAGACAAGTCCTTTTCGGACGACATGGTGATCATCTGCGATTAAAATCTTTATTTTCATGTGCGCTCCTTTCCGTTATGAAAGAGGAATAGATACTTCCACAACCGTTCCGTTTCCTATACTGCTTGTAACAGATAGATTCCCATTTAATCTGTTTATTCGCTCCTGCATGGTTTTTAACCCAAGCGTCGGTAATTCTGCTGAAGGGCTATATATAAATCCATTGCCGCTATCTTGAATTTTCATAATTACCTGTTCTTTGCTTATATTTACGTTTAAATGTACTTCTGCCGTACCCGCATGCTTTCGGCAATTATTAAAAGCTTCTTGTCCGACTCTCCACAGTGTCTCTTCAATCACAGCAGGCAAAACGGACACTCCTTTAATTTGTTCTTTTACGTGAAGCCCTAGCATTTGACCATAGCTTTTTAACGCACTGACAATGCCGTTTTCTAATCCTTGAGGACGAAGCTGCCAAATTAAAGCTTTCATTTCCACTTGAGCATGCTGAGCGGTTTCTTGGATTAAGGAAAAAGTCTCTTTTAACTGCACATCTTTTGCTAAGCTGCTTCCGGCTTTGGCTGTGACATTAATTGAAAACAACAGCTGATTAACAGAATCGTGAAGATCTTTGGCCAGTCTGTTTCTTTCTTCAATAAGTTTTACTTCCTGCTGAGATTGAGTCAGCTTAATCCGCTTGATAGCCGTTCCAATTTGAAGAGCGACAGATCCTAATAAATCAAGCTCTCGCTGTTCAAAATGAATTTTATGAGGGGCAGCTACATTTAATAACCCAAAGCGCTCATCCCCTGCTTGTAAAGGAACCGTTGCGTGATGGGTAATGTCGTGTGTATCTCCCCACTCATAAATGACGGAATCTTCAAGTCTCTTGCACTCCATAATATTAGATGCTTTTTGAAGCCGGCCATCCATATATCGATCAACACACCAGCAGCTTCCGTTACACATAGGCTGAGCGGTTTTATTTAATAAAGCTGGCGGCAAATGCTGAGCGGCAACCATCTCATGTTTTCCATTTTCGTCAATAAAAAAGATCCATCCTGTTTGTAAATCTGTTATTTGCAGCAGTTTTAAAAGAGCATCGTGAAGCATTGTATGTAAATTAGTGCCTTCATTTAAAATCTCGGCAATGTCTTTTAAAATCTTAAGCTCTGAAATATGATCTTTTTCCATAGCCTCTCTCCTATATGATGTATTTTCCATTTTTTATTTTATCACAATTAAAGACGATTCCGGCTCATAGGACGTTATTTTTAAGGTGTTTACGCTTAGGTATGTAAGAGTTTTTGACATCAATAATAAAAATTTCAAAAAGTATGTTAGGTAGTTTAACAATTAGCTAGAGTCTTTACGTAAAACGAACTATACTACAGATAATTCACGTAAGAAAAGAAAAAACGAAAGGAAATGAGAAGAAAAAAATATTAAAATTAATACATTGAAAACGCTTCCAAATATGAAGGCATAGTGCTATTATATAATTATTAACAGAATAGGGATGTGAGAAAGATGAATAAATTATTTTTAGAAGAGTTACGATACATTATCTTGTGTGAAGTGCCTATGACAAAGTACCGAGTAGAGCAGCTTCAAGACAAATTTGATCAAAGCCCCTACTTAATTAATGAACTTTATCAACTCCTATTCGAAAAGCGTCACATTTTAGCTTTCGTTGATGATATTGAATCATCCCTGTATGACTATATTGTCAATAAAGAAATGATGGATGCTAAAACCTATTATGGAGCTATTACACACGTAGCAAATCTTTTCAGCGAAACGCCTACATATATAAAATGCAAAATAAAAAAATATAGAGAGTCTTCGATTTCAAGTATCAGTGCCTAAAAGTTGCGCACAGCTGATTCAAATAAAAAGCAAAAAAAGAAATCCTAGCACAAGGGTTTCTTTTTTGTACCACTAACCTATAGGGAGGAAAATAAGATGAAGACATTTTTTATCACGAATCGCTATTCGTTTCTTGAAACGCAAGTAAATGAATATATGCAATCGTTACTGGTAAAAACACCTGAACAAGTTATTTTATATTTCGAAAGGCAGATTCGGAAGTATAAATTGTATTTACAGAAAAAACATCATTATCCAGAGTGTATGGTTCAATCTATCCACCGTTTGATTGAAGAATATTCATTAATTATCATTAGAGTAAAAAAATATATTAGCTATCAAAACAAGCTGATGAATAAACAGCTATTAGAGCCGCAGTAAAACGAATCATTTTTTATGGTTCGTTTTACTGCGGCTCTGCCGTTTTACTCCTCATATTTTAGCAGTAAATGCAGAACAGCTGGACGTTCTTCAAGGTTTTTGTATGAGTGTACATGACTTCCTTCAAATTTTATAGAGTCAAATTGTTTTAGCTCGTATAGCTCTTCTTCTATTTTCATTTCGATTCTTCCTTCCATTACCGTGGCTACTTCAATTAATCCTTTATGATGAGGTTCAGGACAGTATGTAGCGAGAGGAGAAAGAAAGGCTCGGTACATTTCAATAGTTGAATCTATTTGATTTTGAAAAATAAATTCTACTTTCCACGCTTCGTCCGGTCCTTTGAGAGAAAAACCTTCTCCGCACTTAGATACAGCCACTGAAGGTTCTACTGACACTAATTTAGTTAAAGGGATATTTAAACCTGTTGTTATTTTCCACATTACTCCCAGGGTTGGATTAGTCTCCCCTCTTTCAATTTTCCCTAACGTGAGCTTGCTGACTCCCGTCCTATCTGCTAATTCATCGAGTGTGAATTCTCGCTGTGTTCTTATTTTTCTAAGCTCGTTGCCTACCTTTTTCATCATTTCTTCTGAATGCATTTTTACCTTCCTTTCTTTTGTATATTATGGTACACTTTTTTTGTATCTAAGTATACTATAATATATATTTAGGTATTTTTATTAATTAGGAGGAAAAAGTATGAAAGCAATTTTATGGGGGCTTCTCTCGTCCATGTTCTTTTCTGCTACATTTATTGTGAATCGTGCCATGAATGTATCTGGAACAAGCTGGGCTTGGACAGCATCTCTTCGTTTTTTATTAGCACTACCTATTTTACTCATTTTAGTACTTGTACAAAAGAAGTTTACACCATTATGGATGGAAATGAAAAAGCATCCTTTCGCTTGGTTAGGCTGGGGAACTCTTGCAGGAATTGGATTTTATTCATTATTAAGTTTTTCTTCACTTTTTGGACCGTCATGGCTCATAGCTGGAACGTGGCAAGTAACGATCTTGGCAGGTGCGCTCATTTCTCCACTTTTCTATGTAACTATTCAAACTGCAGACGGAAACAAAAAAGTAAGAGGAAGCATTCCACTCAAAACGCTTGGTATTTCAACGTTTATTTTAGCGGGTGTGATTCTCATGCAAGTTAAAGAAGCTGAAAACATCACGCTTTCACAGTTTGTGTTGGGTTTTCTCCCTGTCGTCATGGCTGCTTTTTTATATCCGCTTGGAAATCGAAAAATGATGGAAGTTTGCAAAGGGAAATTAGATACATTTCAACGTGTTTTAGGTATGGCTATCGGCAGTATACCGCTAAGTATCATCTATGCGATATATGGATTTTATACAACTGGTATGCCAACAGCTCCTCAATTTTCTCAAGCCTTTATCTTAGCAATGAGTTCAGGTGTAATTGCTACGATGACGTTCTTTTATGCAACAGACTTGGCAAAAGAAAATTTAGGTTTGCTTGGAGCGGTTGAAGCAACTCAATCAGGCAGCATGATTTTTACCGTGCTTGGCGAAGTGTTTTTATTAAATGGCCGTATGCCAACAGGGATTGCGTTAGCTGGTATGACGATAATCGTAATTGGAATGATTATGAACAGTATGCTAAACAAAAAAACAAAACTGTCTTCGACCGGTCCTTCACGTACTCTATCAAAATAAAAAAAGAGGAGATGAAAATCTGTTTAAAGGTTTTCATCTCCTCTTTTTAATATTCGAGATGGTTGTTCCAATAGCGGCTCCAAAGCACAGGGAATCGCATCTGTAAACCATCCTCATCATCTTCATCCCAATCAAGATCCAAATCTTGCTCATCGTACCACACTGGATCAAACTGGTCATATTTATCATAATAATAGTCGTTATCTAAACCTGTCTTTTCTTCGTAAGCTTCACACGCTACAGAAAGTAATTCTTCTAATTGAGGAGCATAGCCTTCTGCTTCTAGTGGTTTAAGTACAGAAATCATCGTCTCAGGAGATTCAATCGCTTTATAATATATGTCTTTTCCCTGATATAAAAGCCACGCTCTAAAATAATCAAAACAATCATCTGAACAACCGCCCATTACAATATAAGCTGCTGCCCACAATGAAGAAGTATAGGATTGATCAAAATGCTGATTTAACAGCTGATCAAAGCGGAAAATGTCTTTTTCAGAACGCTTTGCTAGCGTTGAGCGGAGCCATTCCATTTGCTCGTCGACATCTAATTTTGTCTTTGCCTTTTTTATCAGTTCCCAAAAGAGAGCCTCTGACATCGTACTGTCTTTCATTACTTGCATTGAACAAGTTAAAGGTTTATATCCTTTCTTCAATTTTGCACGAATCAGCTTTTCAGCTTCCGCTTCACAAGCTTCTGCGGAAACAAACTCTTTCACTTGCATGCGACCGGCTGTATCAACTTTTCCAAAGTGAATGACTAACTTGCTGTCTCTTCTTTCAACTTTCCAAAATTTATTCGATTGCTCATCTTTATACACTAAGGTTATTTGCATGATACATTCCCCTTTTTCATCCTACTACTATTGTGAATATTTCTCTTTTTACAAGTTATGTAGAGCCATGGCGCTTCATAATCCCTTTTCTTTGCTTTTTAACATGTTTCAGTTGATTTTACTATTGCTGAGGTCGTTTAAAATATTGAGCAATGAACACAAATTTGTGTAATATGTTCATTAGTTGTTTTTTTGTTGCATTTACAACATTTTGTTTTTCCTTTATACTCTTTTATATCAGATATCTTTATTATACAAAAAAGAATCATAAATTCGCAGCAAAGGAAGGATTTTCGATGAAAATTAAGCAAGTTACAACAAAAGAGCAGCTTGAAGAAGTATTTCATATACGTAAAACAGTGTTTGTTGAAGAACAAGGCGTGCCATTAAAAGATGAATTTGATGAACATGAGAAAACGGCAAAACATATGTTGATTTACTATAACAATGAACCGGCAGCTTCTGGTAGATTCCGCATAGTAGACGATTACACCAAAATAGAGCGGATATGCGTATTAAAGGAATTTAGAAAATACGGGCTCGGAAAAGAAGTGGTGGCCAGCTTAGAAGAAGCAGCGAAAAAAGAAGGATTAACTCAAGCTAAGCTTCACGGTCAAGTTCAGGCTGAACCTT
>Ga0209796_10000175_pt1 | contig 69604 bp, 59 predicted proteins | sample AgamicOrSfrz_FD_187167 | JGI IMG/M metagenome (GOLD analysis project Ga0209796, IMG submission 187167) | Agave microbial communities from Guanajuato, Mexico - Or.Sf.rz (SPAdes) (version 2) | ecosystem: Host-associated > Plants > Phyllosphere > Phylloplane/Leaf | place: Guanajuato, Mexico...
CTGGTTGCCGCCCGACAGCTCGCCGACAATCTGCCCGGGGCCCGAACTGCGAATCCGCATGGCGTCGATCTGCTTCTGCGCGAGCGCGTTCTCGCGCTTCGCATCGACAACGCCATGGCGCGCCACGCTGCCGATGTTGCCGAGCGACACGTTGGCTGCAATCGGCTGCGGCAGCAGCAGGCCCTCGCCTTTGCGGTCCTCGGTGATGAGCGCAATGCCCGCGCGCACCGCGTCCGACGGCGAATCGATGCGCACCGGCGCGGGCGGCGCGCCGGGCGCCGGGGCAAGCGCCACGGTGCCGCCGTCTTTCTGGTCGGCGCCGTAGATGAGCCGCATCAACTCCGTGCGGCCCGCGCCGATCAGTCCGCTCACGCCGAAAATCTCGCCCGCGCGCACCTCGAAGGACACGTCGCGCACCACCTTGCCGCGCGAGAGCCCGTCCACTTTCAGAAGCGGCGCGCCGATACTGCGCACGCCCAGATCGATCTGTTCGCCGAGTTCGCGGCCGACCATCCAGGTGACGATTTCGTCGCTGGTCAGATTCGCCATGGCGTCGACGTGCACGAGGCGGCCGTCGCGCAGCACCGCGATCTGCTCGGCAACCCGCGCGAGTTCCTCGAGCCGGTGCGAGATGTACACCAGCGCGACGCCGCGCGCCTTGAGGCGGTCGATCTGCTCGAACAGCAGGTCGACTTCGCGGGCGGTCAGCATGGCGGTCGGCTCGTCGAGGATCAGCACGCGGCAGTCGTCGATCAGATTGCGCGCGATCTCCACCATTTGCTGATGCCCAATGCCGAGTTCGCCCACGAGCGTGTCGGGGTCGATCGCGTCGAGCCCCACTTGCGCCATTGCGTGGCGCGCGTCCTCACGCAGCTTGCGACGGTCGATCCAGCCAATCAATCGCCCCGCGCGCGGCAGGCGGTTGAGGAACAGGTTTTCCGCAACCGACAGCGTGGGCAGCAGGTTCAGCTCCTGCATGACCATGCGCACGCCGAGCGCTTCGGCTTCGGTACGGCTCGCCGGTGCATACGGCGCGCCGCCGAGCCGCATGGTGCCGGCGGTCGGCTCGACGAGTCCGCCGATAATCTTGGACAGCGTGCTCTTGCCGGCGCCGTTCTCGCCGGTGAGCGCCAATACCTCGCCGGCGCGCAACGACAGTGAAACGTCGGCGAGCACGGGTTCAGCATAGGTCTTGCCGATGCCGCTGACGGACAGTACGGCAGGCAAGGCGTCGTGGTCGGTTGAATCCATCGCGATCCTGTTTCGCGGCGCTGCGCCGCCCCGCCCGATTCGCTCGAACAAGGCGGCGGCCGGCGCCGCGCGGTCAATGCCGGCCCGATACGCGGAATGCGCAGGCATCAGGGCTGCGTTCCTCTCCCCGCGCAGCCGCCGTCATGACGCTTACCTCTGGAATTAACGGCGGCCCCGCAGCTTTCTTGAGCCGCTATCGGGCGGCTATTGAGTGTTCATTGAATAGTAGGCACGGATTCGCAGTTCTGGCGTGGTGCGAATCCGCCCAACTTGTGGCCGGCAACGCCTGAAGCGGTGACAGAGCGGTGATACAACACTAATAAAGCGATGATTCAGGCGACGCGGCGGTTGCCGCTCGTGTACCGCTCGTGTACCGCTCGTGTACCGCTCATGCACCGCTCATATGCCGCCTCAGGCGCTGCCTGAGCCACGGCTTACTTCGTCACCAGGTCGCACGGCGTTTCAACCACGCCCGACAATTGCGACTGCTTCTTGTGCTCGCTCAAGGCTTTGAGCGCGGTGTCGATACCGAACACAGCCTGCTTCGCGGCGTACTGATCGGCGGTGGCGATCACGCGGCCGTCCTTCAGCATCGGCTTGATTGCGTTGATGTTGTCGTAGCCGACCACGTACACCTTGCCCTGCTTGCCCGCCGCGCGCACCGCGGAAACCGCGCCGATCGCCATGTTGTCGTTGCCCGCGAGCAGCGCCTTCAGGTTCGGGTACTCGTTGAGCATGGCCGAGGCCACTGCGTTGCCCTTGTCGATCTCCCATTCGCCGGACTGCACGGACACGACTTTGGCGCCTGCGGCCTGCATCGCGTCCTTGAAGCCGGCCGTGCGTTGCTGCGCGTTGGTGGTGGTCGATACGCCCTCGATAATGCCGACCTCGTCGCCCGCCTTCAGCTTCTTCGCGAGGTAGTCGCCGACCTTTTGTGCGCCCTTGCGGTTATCCGGTCCGACGAACGGCACGTTCAGGTCCTTCGACTTCAGCACCTCCGGGTCGAGCCGGTTGTCGATGTTCACGACGATGATGCCCGCGTCCACCGCCTTCTTGACGACCGGCACCAGCGCCTTCGAGTCCGCCGGAGCAAGCACGATGGCGTCGACCTTCGACACGATCATCTGTTCGACAATGCGGATCTGGTTGGCGGTGTCAGTTTCGTCCTTGATGCCGTTCGTGATGAGGTCGAATTGCGACGAGTTGTGCTTCTGGTAGTCCTTCGCGCCGTTTTCCATGGTGAGGAAAAACTCGTTTGCAAGCGACTTCATTACCAGCGCGACTTTGGGCTTGTGAGCAGGCGCGGTCTGGGCAAAAGCGGCGGAAAACGGCAAGGCGGCGCTAGCGGTGGCGAGGATTGCGGCCGCCAGGATGCGGCGGCGAATGCGATGGCTCATGCATATCTCCTTGGTTTGTCAGGCTCCAGCGGAGCCGTATTTTTAATTACGCGCAAACGTTTGCGGGGCTCATTTTCAGCGCATTCGCGCCGAACTGTCAACGATTCGCGGTGTTGCAGTGCACCGGCTGGCAGAAACTGCCGCCCATGGCTCGGCCCCGCGCCGGCGGTGGACAGTCGGGTGACGAAACGCCCGGCGGGCGGATCGGATCAATGCGTGCGGCAATGAGTCCTCGCGTGGTTTTAGGCGTGACGGTATTGCCGCCGGCTGCAAGCCGAGTTGCCGGCGGGCCGCTTATGCTGGACTTTTATTGCGCCGCGTGCAAGCCGCATGCGTGGCGTCGGCGCGCTTGCGAACGTCTGCGCCCGCCCTCTCAGAGCCAGCCGGCCTTGCGGAAGCGCCAATAAAGAATGACGTCGACGGTGAGCATGATGGCGAGGCACAGCGGGTAGCCATACCGGAAGTGCAGCTCCGGTATGTTCTGAAAATTCATTCCGTAAATGCCGGCGATCATGGTCGGTACCGCGAACAGCGCGGCGAACGAACCGAGCCGCTTGGTCACTTCGTTCTCCGCGAGCGAGATCATGCCGAGGTTCACCTGTACGGCGGTAACCACCATTTCGCGCCGGCCGTCGATAATCCGCACGATCCGCTCGAGGTGGTCGTAGACATCGCGAAAGTACGCCTGCATGCCCTCGCAGACGCTCGGAATGCGGCCGCCCGTCAGCTTGCTGATCGCCTCCTGCAGCGGCGCGATGTGATGCTGCAGAATCACGAGGCGCCGCTTGAGCGAATACAGATCCTGAATGATCGCGCGCGATGCCGCCGAATTGTTGCGCTCGAAAATGCGGTCTTCGATCGCCTCGATCTCGGTGTTCATCGCCTCGATAATCGGAAAGTAGCGATCGACGATGTCGTCGGCGAGCGCATACAGCACGAACGCCGAGCCGGCCTTGAGCAACTGCGGTTCACGCTCGCAGCGCGCCCGCACGTTCTGAAAGCCGGCACGCGTGCCGCGCCGCACCGACAGCACATAATTCGATCCGACGAATACATCCACCTCGCCGATCAGCAGTTCGCAGTCTTCGTCCATCTCCACGGTATGCATCACCGCGAAGAGCGACTCCCCGTACTCCTCGATTTTCGGGCGCTGATGCCCGTTCTGCGCGTCCTCGATGGCAAGGTCGTGCAGACCGAACTCATGCTTCATCACCGCCAGTTCGCCCGGGCCGGGGTCCTTCAGCGCGACCCACACGAAACACTCGGGCCGGGCCACGTAGTCGCTGATGCTGTCGATGTCGATATCGGCGAGTTTCCGGCCGTCCTGATAGGCGGCGCAATTGATCAACATGTTGGTTACCCTGAAAGCGCAGCAAAGTGGCCCGCATCGCAAGGCGTGCGCGTCTGAATGCCCTCTGCGTGAATGGACTGTGCAGCCGTCATGTTAAGGGCTGCGCGCGGGTCTCATGTATCGAATTGTTAAGTGGCGTGTTGAGCAGGACTTTCGCACTCGCATCCGGCTCTTGCGCGCACATGGGTTCTTCTTCATGATCGTTGCAAAGGACAACGGCAAGGAGACCGCCATGCGGTATTTTTTCACCTCGATGGCCGGGGCATTGTGCTTCGGCATGATCGATACGATGTGGCTCGTGAGCGACGGCAACCCGGCGTGCGACGCGCGGCGCGCAGCCGCTCTGATGAAGGACAGCTCGCCGTGAGCCGCCTGGTTTTCATTTGCGGTCACGCGGGAACCGGCAAGACCACGCTCGCAAAAAAGCTGATCGGCCCGCTCATGAAAGCGGCCGGCGCGCCGTTTTGTCTCCTCGACAAAGACACTCTGTACGGCGGCTATAGCGCCGCAGCCATGGGCATGCTCACCGGCGATCCGAACGATCGGGACAGCCCGCTTTTTCTGGAACATCTGCGCGAGCCCGAATATCGCGGCCTGATCGACACCGCGCGCGACAATCTCGAACTCGGCGTGAGCGCGCTCGTGGTCGGGCCGCTGTCGCGCGAAGTACGCGAGCGGCGGCTTTTCGATCGCGCGTGGCTTGGCGTCGGCGACAATGTGAGCGTGCGTGTGGTATGGGTGCATGTGTCGGAAGAAACCGCGCACCGGCGAATCGTGGCGCGCGGCAATCCGAACGACGCCTACAAGCTGGCGCACTGGGACGAGTACCGTCAGCGGCGCTTTGTACCAAGCGGCGATATGTGTAACGATCTTCTGATGTTCGACAACACGGCACCGGACGCGGCTCATTTCGACGCGCTGCTCGCGCATATCGTCGGTGCACCGCAAGCGTCCCCAGGACTGCTGCCGCCCTTGCCCGTTTGACTCGGCCGTTACGGCGACACGCCGATCAAACGCAGCGTGTGAGCATCATGAAAAACGCCCCGCATGCGGGGCGTTTTTCCATCTTTTTCTGTTCCTGGCCGGACCAAGTCAAACCGTCGCGACCGTTTGCAGCGACTCCAGCGTCTCACCCTCATAAAGCTGACCAAAGCGGTTGCCAAGGAACTCGCGCAACGACACCTGCTCCTGGCGCACAAAGCCGCGCTGCGGCAGCTTCTTTTCGCGGAACAGATCCAGCACCGCGCACATTGCGCCCGCCGTGGTGATCTGGATTGCGCTCATCGGCACGCCGCACACTGTCTTCGCGAAGATCTTGCGGGTGAACACTTCCTGCACCAGTTGCCCGTCGCGCATGCCGCTCACGGTGATGAACACGAGCACCACGTCCTGGGCCGTGGACGGCACCGAACGGCGCATGATGCCCTTGAGCGTGTCGCGGTCGCTCGCAAGACGCAGGTCTTCCAGCAGGAATTGCATCAGGTTGCGGTGGCCCGGATAGCGGACCGACTTGTAGTCGAGCGACTCGACGCGACCCGACAGCGTTTCGCACAACGTACCCAAACCGCCGGACGTGTTGAAGGCTTCGTACTCGGTGCCGTCGAGCGAAAAATGCTCGAGTCCTTCGAGCGGCTGCACCCACTGCGTGCGGCTGTCGCGGATCGCTTCGCAAGGCTGGCAGTATTCGTTGATGAGGCCGTCCACGCTCCACGTCAGGTTGTACTTCAGTGCGTTGGTCGGGAACTGCGGAAGCGCGCCGACCCGCATCTTGACGTCGCGAATTTCGGTGAAGCGATTTGCCAGCTCGTGCGCGGCAATGCCGATGAACCCCGGCGCCAGACCACACTGCGGCATGAACGCGTGTTCGGCCTCGTCGGCAATCGCGCGGATCGCGTGAGTCGCCCGCACGTCCTCGGTCAGGTCGAAGTAATGCACGCCTGCGCCCTTGGCAGCGGCCGCCACGTTCACGGCGAGGTAGTAAGGCAGCGCGTTCACGAGCGCATCGAAACCCTGAATGGCGGCGCGCAGTGCGGCGGCGTCTGCGGAATCCACGCGGCGGGTCGGAATGCCCTGTGCGGCGAGCTTATCGAGCGCCTGCTGATCGCGGTCGAATGCGACGACGTCGTAGTCGCCGGTCTCGCGCAGCATATGGGCAATGGTGTGACCGATCAGACCTGCACCAACAATGGCAACTTTCATGTTCTTCTCCTTATGAGGACCGGACTGAGCGCCTAAGCGCCCTGACCGGCTCCGTTCCGTGCGCTGTCTCCAGCTTGAAGTGCGCCGCGATCAAGCACGGCGCGCGGCGGGCTGAACCCTTGAGCGACAGTCTAGGGAGAAGCAAAATCAGTTGATACGGACAAAATGCTGCGCAATGACCACGGAGTTCGACGTTCTGACGAGCCCCGCAGACAAAGCGACGAAAACGTGTCGAAACGGCACCGTCGGGAGGCGTCGTTCACACCATGCCGCGGTCGATCTTGCGCGCGAGAATGATCGAGGTCGTGGTCCGCTCGACACCTTCCAGGCCGCCAATCTGATCAAGCAGATCGTTCAGACGATCAGGCGAGTCCGCACGCAGCCAGGCGACGTAGTCGAACTCGCCGCTCACCGCGCACAACAGTTGCACCTCGGGCATCCTGCCGAGCCGCTTTTGCACCGCAGGCCCATGTTTGGGCGCGATGATGATGCCGACATACGCATAGATGCTCGAATCGAGCACGTCCTGGCCGAGCCGCACGCTGTAGCCCGCAATCACGTTGCTGCGCTCGAGCCGCGCGATCCGGGCGATGACGGTAGTGCGCGCCACGTCGAGCTGGCGGGCGAGATTGGCGACGCTCTCGCGCGCATTCGCCTGAAGCAGCGCCACCAGGTTGCGGTCGAGGTCGTCGAGTTGGTCGAGGCGCGGAGGTCTCATTCGAAGGAGAAAGAAGTAGTCGCAGTGGTGCGGATTATCGCGCCTTCTTGTGCCGCGCGGCAGCTCGCGCCGTTCACGCGCCGAAGCGTTCCATCACGAAGTCGATGAAGCTGGTCAGCTTGGGCGTGGCGCGCCGGTCGCGCGGATAGACGAGATGCACGGGCGCGCCGGGCGGCAGATGCTCTTCGAGCACCGAGACCAGTTCCCCGCTCTCAATCTCGCGTGCGAGCAGCGCCTCCGGTTGCAGCACAAGACCGAAGCCGCGCAGCGCGGCAACCTTCAGCGCCTGACCGTTGTTCGCACGAAAACGCCCGGCGCGCAACGGGTTGTGCGCAGCGCTTTCGCCGCCGAGCCGCCATGTGCCCTCGCGACCCCAATGCAAAAAACCCAGGCACTCGTGATGCACCAGATCGGCAGGCGTGCGCGGAATGCCAGCGCGTGCAAGGTACGCGGGCGACGCGCAGGCGCGCATGCGGTACGGCTTTAACGGCCGCGCGACAAAACTCGAATCCGCCAGATGGCCGATGCGCACCGCGGCATCGAAGCCCTCTTCAACGAGATCCGTTATACGGTTTGACAGGTCCAGCTCCAGCGTCACTTCGGGCCACGCACTCAGATAGTCGATCATGGCCGGCGAAAAAACTTCGACGCCGTAGGTAAGCGGCACGGTTACCTTCAGTACGCCACGCGGCGCGGCAGCCATGGCCTCGGCCAGCGACTCGGCGTGCCTTACATCGGCAAGAATGCGTCTGCATTGCTCGTAGTACTGTCGGCCGATTTCGGTCAGGCTTTGACGGCGCGTGGTGCGCGTGAGAAGGCGCGTGCCAAGCCGGCTTTCCAGCGACCGGATGTGCTTGCCGACCATCGCCGAAGAAATCTCGAAACGTTCCGCTGCCGCGGTCAGACTGCCCGCCTCCACCACGGCCACGAAAATTTCCATGCTGACGAATTTATCCACCCGCTATTTCCTGTTCGTTTCGGTTGTAAGCGTTTGTCGCACAAGAGCCGCATTGTAGGGATATCGTGATACTAATAGCGCCGACGGCAAGGACCGGGCGATCCGCCAGTACCGCGCGGCCGCGCATTTTCCGGCATGGCGCAGGCGGGCCGCTCGCCACACGCCCTATTCCTATCCGTCCCAATTCGAACAGACATCAGGAGTTTCGATGAAAAAAGTACTGGTCTTGCTGGCCTCCGCAGCCGCGATGAGCGGCGCATTCGCACAAGCTTCCGCGCCGGCCGCAGCGCCTTCGGTTGCGGCCGCCTCCGCGCCCGCCGCGCCCGCCGCGAAAGGCGGACACGAACGCAATGTCGAAGACCGCATCGCCTATCTGCATGCGCAGCTGAAGATTACGCCCGAGCAGGAGCCGCAATGGAAAGCCTTCGCCGACGTAATGCGCGGCAACGGCCAGACGATGGGCGAACTGTTCAAGGAGCGGCGCGCCGCGACCAATGTGTCGGCGCTCGACGACATGAAGCAGTACGCAACCATCGCCCAGGCACATGCCGACGGCATGAAGAAGCTGGTGGACGCATTCGATCCGCTTTACAACAGCTTCTCGCCGGAGCAGAAGAAGCTTGCCGATACGACGTTCCGTCGTGAAGGGGGACCTGAGGGCCGGCATGGTCATCATGGCAAGGGCAAGAGCGGCAAAGCGGCGCCGGCCCCCGCAAGCGATGCGACGGTGAAGCCGTAAGAGCTTGCCGATCGGAAGGGTCGCGCAGATTTTCGCGCGATGAATGCGGCGTGATGAACTCAGCGCAATGAATCCGCGCCGCGCGATGTGAGTGCGCTCAGGACGGTTTTCCCGGCCCGACCGCACCGCCTGTCACCTTCATCGCATTCGCGAAGAAGCGCGCCGTAAGATGAGTCTGGCATGATGCGGGTTCGCGATCGATGACACCGCGTCACGATGCCGCGGCCCACCCACGCATTCACACATCATCTGCCGCTTCATGAACCACCTGACGAACCTCGACCTGAGCCACGACACCGCCGCCCGACGGGTCGTCAAAGACGAAACAGTCGCCGTCGAATTTGCCGCCACGCAAGGCGAGTTGATGAGCCTGGAAGGCCCGAACCGGTACATGCCGGGCGACGCGCTGATCACCGGTTCGACCGGCGACCGTTGGGTCGTATCGCGCGAGCGCTTCGACGCCAAATATGTCCCGGCCGATGTCGCGCTCGCGCACGGCGAGCCCGGTGCCTATCGCAACCGGCCCGCTGTCGTGCTTGCGAAACAGATGCACGAAGCGTTCTCGCTGGCCCGTTCGGCGAACGGCGGCGATGTGCTTCGCGGCGCCGCCGGCGACTGGATCATGCAGTACGCGCCGGGCGATTATGGCGTCGTGCAGGCCGCCCGCTTCGCCAAGGTCTACCGGTTCGCGGACTAAAGCGCTGTCATGCGAATTCGTCGCCGAGATCCACGGTGACTTCGCGGGGCACCGTTTCGCCGTTCGCATACTGTTCCTCGAGCGAGCCGATGCTCGCCTCGACATACGCGCGCAGCACCGCGAAGCTGCGGCCACGCAACCGCGCGGGCAACGCACGGTAGCGCGCGAGCGCCGCCGGCGCGATTTCCACCGTCATGACGATGCGGCGTGCCGTCGCGCCGAAGCGCATCGCCACCCAATGAATGGCCAGCGTGGGCGTGCCGTCTTCTGTCGCGCGCTGGATGAACTGGGTCTGCTCCGGAAAGAGATCGCTGATAACGCGCGCCAGTTCCTCGAACTCGGGACTGGCGCAGTCGTATTGGTAAGCTTCCATGAATGTGCCGAAAGTTATAGGCATGCGGTGGCAAGCCGCCGATTGTAGAGCAATCTGTAGAGCAATCGATGCAGGCAGCGGCCCCGCCTACCGCGGCAATTGCGTCATGCCTTGAGCGCCGGCACGTCGAAACGATCTGAAAAGCAGCCCAGCCACGACGGCCGCTGCGAGCGCATACACCGCGTCCACTGCCGCGAGCGGCACCAACTGCGCCTGGAAGAGCGCCGCAGGCACGTCCACGAGCGCATGCAGTGCGATGGCGAGCGGCAGAATTGCGCGCCAGCCGGCCCGCAAGCCGCGCCACATCAGCACCGATAAACCGATCTGAAAGACGAGCGCGGCCACCCTTTCCAGCGCGAAAATGCCGGCTGTCTGCGGCGTCAGGCTCGCGAGTATCAGATGGATGCGCATCACCGATTCGCCCGGCAGGTTGCCTAGATAGCTGTCGAGCTCGCCGCGGTTTTCGAACACCGCGAACAGAATCCATTGAATCTGCACCAGCACGCCGACAAACCACGCCTCTGCACCGCCATGACCGAGCCCGTAGGCGAGCGCGGTGCCGTCGTCCGCGCGCGGAGTCTGGTCTTCGGAAGCGGCTTTTGCCGCTGCTCCCGCCCGAGCAGCAACCGCCGCCCTTGCCGCCGCGCGTTTGATCAGCATGCGCATGCCGATAAAGCGGCCCACTTCTTCGCAGACTCCCGCGGCCAGCGCGCCATACACGACAAAAGCGAGCGGATGCGACAGCAGGCTTGCCGTCGCCTCGTTCCGATGCAGCACGAAGTCATTGAGCGCCCGCTCGATCACCATCGCGAACAGCGCGAACACGGCGATGCCGGCAATCGCGGCGCGCGGCTCCAGCGCGAGCGGCCGGCGCAGGCGTCGGTAAATGAGAAAAGGCAAAGCGGCGACGCCGAGCGTCGCGAGTGCGAGGCTAGACAGGGTAAGCGGTGCAACGACCATGTGTTTCCTTGCGATGACCGGCGCACAACCACTGCGCGCCGCAGCCCGCATGATCGCAGATTGACGTGAAATGAGCGCCGAAGCTCGCGTGAATGCGCGGGCGGGAGCTGGCATCGGCGCACCGCAGAACGCTCTGTGAGGCGCATGACACGCAGGTGGACACGTAGGCGGACACGCTGGCGTATCCGCTGGCCGATGGGCTCAGCCGCTCAGCCGCTCAGCCTTTCACCCGTTCGCGCCACCCGTCGATGCGCGGACGATCAACTCGCCCGGCAGCAGACAGTCGCGCGCGGTGGTTTGCACCCCCTCGATGCGCTCGTGCAGGAACTCGACCGCGCGATAGCCGATGTCGTAAGTAGGCTGACGGATCGTCGTGATGCCGTTCAGTTCGGCCCACTCGGGGTCGTCGATGGAAAGAAGCGCGACACGAGTCTGCCAGGCAGCGCCGTAACGCGCCTTGAAATGCAGCGCAAGGCGCAGCGCGACCGGCGCGTTCGCTGCAAACACCGCGACTCGCGCAGCGTTGCTGCTGGCGCTCGCCTGCCGATTCGCGAGGTCATATGGCTTGGCCGGTTCATGCGCGACACCAGGGGCAAGCTCCGCAAGCGCGTCGATCGCCCGGTCCAGTTCTGCAAGACTGTGTTCGGTCTGCACAGCATCCGCGAGATTCAGCACGAGCGTATGGCCGTGCACCGCCCCCGCATGCGCATGGGCCAGCATCGTGTCGCGAAAGGCAGCCTCACGCAGCCGCCGCGAACTGACCTGCTCGAACGGCTGCACGACGAACCAGATGTCGCGAAACCCGCGGTCCAGCAGATGCCGCGTGCCGAGCTCTGCCGCCGCGCGATTGTCGAGCCCGACGATATCGGTGACGAGACCTTCGACGGAGCGGTCGACGAGCACCGCCGGAATGCCGCCACCGCCCACCGGCCGCAGCGACTCTTCGCGCACGCCGAGCGCATTCACGATGACGCCTTCCACGCGGTACGTGGTGAGCAGTTGCAGATAGCGCCGCTCCATTTCGACTTCGTTCGCCGCGTGGCAGATGAGCGGCATGAGGCCGAGCGCGTGGCATGCGGCCTCCACGCCTTGCAGCACTTCGACGGTATAGGGATTGGTCAGGTCGGCAAGCAGCATGCCGATCAGCCGGTTGCGGCCGCGCTTCAAACCGCGCGCCATCTGATTCGGCTGATAGTCGAGCCGCTCGATCGCGGCCTCGATCCGCGCGCGCAACTCGGGCGACAACACGCTCATCTCGCCATTCAGATAGCGCGAGATACTGGTCTTGCCGGTGCCGGCTTCGCGCGCGACGTCGGTGATTGTCGCGCGGCGAGGCGCGCCTTGGGCGGTCGGCGTGGCGCTCATCGGGGGCACCTGTCCGGGTTGACGCAATGTCGATTGACGAGGCTGCATAGCAAGCGCTTCATCGCGACGCTCCTCACCGCTGCAGCACATCGCGATTGACGACGTTGGTTGTGAGCGTGCCGGCCAGCGCGGCGACCAGGTTTTCCGCCGCGTTGCGCGCCATTGCATGACGCGTCTCGTGAGTCGCGGAGCCGATGTGCGGCAGCGCGACGACGTTCGCCATCTGTAGGAGCGGCGAGTCGGCGCAAAGCGGTTCTTTCTCGAACACGTCGAGACCCGCGCCGCGAATCGTGCCGTTCCTGAGCGCCTCGACGAGTGCCTCTTCGTCGACGATCGCGCCGCGCGACGCGTTGATCAGGATTGCGCTTTTCTTCATCGACGCGAGTTCCTGCACGCCGATCATGTGCCGCGTTTGCGACGTAAGCGGCACCTGCAGACAGACGAAGTCGGCGGTCTCGAGCAGCTCGCGCAATTCGACGCGGCGCGCGCCATAAGCCGCTTCTGCCTGCGGATTCGCGCTGCGGTTGGTGTAAAGCACCTGCATGTTGAAACCGAGTGCCGCGCGCCGCGCCACCGCACCGCCAATGCGCCCGAGACCGACGATGCCGAGCGTTTTGCCCTGCACGTCCACACCGAATTGCGCCGGGCCGATGCTGTGCTGCCAGTGCCCCGCCTTCACCCATGCGGCGAGTTCGACAACCCGGCGCGCGCAAGCGAGGATCAGCGAAAACACGGTGTCCGCGGTGGATTCGGTCAGCACGTCCGGCGTATGCGCGAGCACAATGCCGCGCCGCGTAAGGTCGGCGACATCGAACTGATCGAAGCCAACCGAGATGGTGGAAAGCGCCTTGAGCCGCGTCGCGCCTTCGAGCATGGCCGGCGTGATCTTCACGCTCGCGCCGATGCCGCCGTCCGCGTCGCGCAATGCGGCGACGAAGGCATCGTGGCGGGCGGGATCCACCTGCACGACTTGTGCATGCCGTTGCAGATACGCAAGCACGTCCTCGGGCAGCGGCTTCCACGCGACAATTTTCTTCATCAGCTTATTTTCCTTGCAACGGTGTAGCGAGCGTGTGCTTCGGCTGGGCGGCCTGCTGTTGCGGCTTGACGATCAGCGTGAGGATGACCGCGGCGATCAACGCCACGCTCATGAACGCATACGAAGCCGCCGGTGTTCCCGTCGCGCCGTTCAGATAGCCGACCACGTACGAGCCGACAAACGAACCGAGCGCGCCCATGCTGTTGATCAGAGCCATTGCGCCGCCGGCGACGTTTTTCGGCAGCAGCTCCGGCACGATCGCGAAGAATGGGCCGTACGGTGCGTACATCGCGGCGCCCGCAATCACGAGCGATGCATACGAGAGCCAGAAGTGCGTCGTGCCGAGCGCGTACGACGCCGCAAACGCAACCGCCCCGATCAGCAGGAACGGCCAGACAAACGCTTTGCGGCGGTTGAGTTTATCCGATGCCCACGAGGCCGCAAGCATCGCGATGGTCGCGGCGAGATACGGCAGCGCGGAGAGCCAGCCCGTTTCGACCATACCGAGCGTCGAGCCGTTTTTCAGAATCGACGGCAGCCACAGCACGAAACCGTACACGCCGATGCTCCAGCAGAAGTACTGCGCGCACAGCTTGATCACCGCCGACGAGCGGAACGCCTCGCCGTAGTTGCGCACCGGTTTGATCGCGGCCTGCTCGGCGCGCAGCGTTTGCGCGAGCGCGTCTTTCTGCTGCTGCGTGAGCCACGACACCTGCTGCGGCTTGTCCTTCACGATGAACCACCAGCACACGGCCCACAGCACAGCGGGCAGCCCTTCGGCGATGAACATGTTGCGCCAGCCGAACGAATGCACCAGATAGCCGGACACGACCGACATCCACAGCACCGTCACCGGATTGCCGAGAATCAGGAACGTGTTGGCGCGCGAGCGTTCGCTCTTCGTGAACCAGTTGCTGATGAAGACCAGCATGGCCGGCATCACCGCGGCCTCGACCACGCCGAGCACGAAGCGGATCACCATCGACGAGGGAATATTGCTGACCATGCCGGTGAGCGCCGCGCAGCCGCCCCACAGCACGAGGCTCCAGAACACCAGCTTCTTGACGCTGCGGCGCTCGGCGTAGATGGCGCCCGGAATCTGGAAGAAGAAATAAGCGAGGAAGAACAGCGCGCCGATCAGCGATGAGAGCCCTTTGCTAATGCCCAGATCCTGATTGATGCCGGCGGCGGCCGCGAAACCGTAGTTGGCGCGGTCGAGATAAGCGAGGCTGTAGGTGATGAATACGATCGGCATGATCGCCCACCAGCGGCGAATCGCGAGAGATGATGTCATGGGATGTCTCCTTTTTACGGCGTCCCGAAACGATGATGAACGGAGCTTCTGCGGCGCTTTGCGGCGCTCTTGCTGTGATGAATGCGGGCTTCGCGTGGCGCTCGGCCGAGCGCTCTCGCGCTTTGCGGGGCGGCCTGAATCAATGCGCCCGCTGAGCCCCGCGTCGCGCGCCTTAAGCGGCGTGCGCGACGCTCGCCGCCTCGCTGCTTTCCAGCGCATCGAGTTCGGCGCGGCTCGGCAAACCTTCCGAATCGCCGATCACCTGAATGGCCAGCGCGCCGATGCGGTTGCCGCGGGCGACGGCCTGCGGCAGCGTGCGGCCTTCCAGCAGCGCGCTGATCACGCCGACGGCGAAACCGTCGCCGGCGCCTACCGTATCGACAACCTTCTCGACCGGCTGGCCTGCGATCACGCCGGCCTCGTCGGCGCTGCGGAAATACGCGCCCGCGGCGCCGAGCTTGACGATCACGCCGCGGGCGCCGCGCTCGAGATAGAAGCGGGCTATGTCCTCGGGCTGCGTGTAGCCGGTCAGAATCTCGCCCTCGCCGATACCGGGCAGCACCCAGTCGGCCAGCGCGGCGAGCGCGTTCAACCCTTCGACCATCGCGGCACGCGAGGGCCACAGCGTCGGGCGCAAATTCGGATCGAACGAGATTGTCTTGCCGGCTGCGCGCATCTCGCGTGCCAGGTGAAACGCAAGTTCGCGCGAGCTTTCGGAAATTGCGGGAGCTACGCCCGTCAGATGCAGATGGCGCGCCGGCAGCACATAGTCCGCCACGTAGTCTGCGACCGACAGATGGCTCGCCGCCGAGCCTCGGCGGAAATATTCGACGGCCGGATCGCTGCCGTCGTCGTTCTTCGACTTCAGCTGGAAGCCCGTTGGATGGCGCTCGTCGGTGGTGACGCAGCGCTGGTCGATGCCTTCTTGCGTTAACGTGTCGCGCACGTACTGGCCGAACGAATCGTTGCCGACGCGGCTCATCCAGCCTACCTTGAAGCCGAGCCGGGCGAGGCCGATCGCGACGTTCAGGTCGGCGCCCGCAATGCGTTTGGTGAACTGGCCGACGCGCGCGAGCGGGCCGGTTTCGGCGGCCACGAACATGGCCATGGCTTCGCCGTAGGTGATGACGTCCAGCGCTGCGGCTGTGGTGCTCATGCGTTGCTCCTGATGATGCGTCGGCTGTCTCTGTGTTTCGGTGCCGCGGTGACACGCGGCTCTCTGCTCATGCGGCGGCGAGCCAGGCAACGCGCCGCGTGGCGTCTTCGTCGATGCACGCGGCGTCGAGTGGGAACTCGATGCCGCGCGGCACATCGCGCGGCAACTGCTCGAGTACGGCGGCAAAGCGGGCGTCGTCGGCGGCGGGCGCGGCGGCGAATCGCCGTGCGCCCTCGCCCACCGCGCTCTTGCAATGCACGTACTCGACGTACGGCGCGAGCGCCACGGCCGCCTCGAGCGGCGGCACGCCACACCATGCCCAGTTGCCGACGTCGAACGTCATGCCGACGAGGTCTGCGTGACCTTCGTTTTCCAGAGCAGCGAACAGCTCGACGAACTGACGCAGCGAGCCGCCTTGCGCCAACTGGCCGTTTTCGACGACGAGCCGCACGTCGGCCCCTCGCAATTGAGCGGCAATGGCATCGCCATCTGCTTCGCGGACAAAACCGCCGAGTTGCAGCTTGACGAAGCGCGCGCCGAGTGCGACGGCTTCGTCCAGGGCGCGGCGCAGCGCGGGAGTGTCGAGCTGGCCGTCATCTGCGTACAGCGACGACGGGCTTGAGTACACCGACCACAAACCGAGCTCCGCGATCTGCTCGCCTAGTGCCGCAAGGCGAGCCGGTGCGGCATCGGCTTCCTGGCCGAACAGCTCCCGGCGCACTTCGAAACCGGCGGCTCCGGCGCGGCGGCTCGCTTCCGCCCACTTTCGATGACCCGAGGCGCGTACCGCGTCAACACCGAATGCGCTGGCGACAATTGCTATTTCCACTGCCTTCGACATGGGCTTTTGCTCGGTGACGAGCCTTTGGAACCGGTTCCAAAAGCGGATTTCAAAAAAGCGCCGCGGCGCTCCAATGCCTAATAGTGCGCCGGCGTCCGGGACAGGCGCCATAGTGGAAATCCCTAGGCGGCGAGTGGTACGAGCTACGCATCCCGGTTGAGAAGGGCTGGTGGGGTGGTGGGCAGTTGGTAGGCGACTACGTTCCCCGGATGTGCCCGGAAGGTTGTCGGCTTCGTGTCGGCCCGGCCATGCGCCGCTCACCTCGCCTCGCCTCGCTTCACCTCATGGAAAGCTTACCCACCATCGGCAAGACAAAGCGCGAGAAACTGCTGGACCGCGCGTGACGGCGCGCTCGCGTGCGGCACCACAATCGACAGCCGACGCGTCAGCGGCTGCGGACTCAGTGAGAAAACGCGCAGAGCGCCGTTTTCATGGCGCATCGACATCGCCGACACGAAGCCGATGCCCATGCCTGCCCGCACCGCCTCCTTGACACCCTCTACGCCGGCAATCTCCAGCGCCACGCGCATCGGCACGCCCGCGCGCGCGAACGCACGCTCGACAATCTGCCGCACGCCCGAGCCAGCCTCGCGCACAATCAGCGGTTCGGCGCCGAGCTCCGCCAGATCCAGACGTGAGCTGGCGACGCCGGGCCGGCTTTGGGGGTTTTGTCGGTGTTCCGATCCTGATAAGCCTCCCGAGGCTTTGGGGGCTTCCCCGCCTTTCCGGCCTTCTGAGCCCTCCGAGCCTTCTGAGCCTTCTGAGCCTTCTGAGCCTTCTGAGCCTTCTGAGCCTGCTGAGCCTGCTGAGCCCTCCAAGCCCTCCAGGCTTCTCAAGCCCCCAGAACCCTCCAAGTCGCCACCTCGCGCCAGTCGATGCGCCCGCGGCATGATCGCCACGATTTCATCTTCGTGCCACGTGTGCACAGCGGTGTCAGGCGGCAAATCCGTGCCCACCGGCCCCTCTATCAGCGCGATGTCGACCGAACCGAGCGCGCCGACGATGTCGGTCGTATTACCGTCGACGGTATGCAGCGCCACCTCCGGATAGCGCCGATGAAAATCCGCGAGCAGGTAAGGCAGCAGGTAACTGGCCGGCGTGGTCGTGGCGCCGATCCGCAGCGTGCCCTGCTCGAGGCCGCGCAGCGCGTCGCGGTACGCATGCGCCTGGCGCCACGTGTCGCGCAGCCGCGCGGCATATTGCGCCAACTGCTCGCCCGCCGCCGTGAGGCGCACGCCGCGGCCGTCGCGCTGATAAAGCGGCTCGCCGAATTCATCCTGAAGCTGGCGCAGCTGACCCGATACCGCCGGCTGCGACAAGTGCAACGCCACCGCCGCGCGGCTGATATTCAGATGCTCGGCCACAGCCGCAAAAGTTATAAGTTGATCCGGGGTCATGTAGATGAAATATCGGAACGCCTGATAGTTTCCATTCTAAATCACGATTTTTCATATTCATATATCTAATCTAGGATTAGACCCATCGAATCCAGTCAGTCCGTCGAGGCTGCCACCATGACCACCGCCCACGTCACCGCCACCACTGCCGAAGCATCGTCCGCGCGCGGCCAGCTCAACGGCATACTGTTCGTCGCGCTCTTCGCCGCCGCCGTCACCCACATCGCAAACATTCCGGCCATCGCCGGTCTCGGCCTGAGCCCGCTGATCGTCGGTATCGTGGCGGGCGCCCTGTACGGCAACGCGCTGCGCGACGGCATGCCGGCAAGCTGGGCGGCCGGCGTCAACTTTTCGGCGCGCAAGCTGCTGCGCATTGCGGTGGCCTTTTTCGGGCTGCGAGTGAGCGTCCAGGAAATCGCCCAAGTCGGTTTGCCGGGACTCGCCGAATCTGTGCTGGTGGTGGTGAGCACGCTCGTGATCGGCACGTGGGCCGGCATGAAAATCATGAAGCTCGACCGCGACACCGCACTCCTCACGGCAGCAGGCAGCGCTATCTGCGGCGCCGCGGCGGTGCTCGCCTTCGAGTCGACGCTGCAATCGAAGCCGCACAAAAGCGCGATGGCCGTCGGCAGTGTCGTGCTGTTCGGCACGCTTTCCATGTTCCTGTATCCGGTGCTGTTCAACGCGGGCTGGCTGCATCTGGACACGGTCGGCGCGGGGCTCTTCTTCGGCGGCACGATTCATGAGGTGGCGCAAGTGGTCGGCGCAGCGAGCAACGTGAGCCCGGAGGCCACGCATATCGCCACGATCGTCAAGATGACTCGCGTCATGCTGCTTGTGCCGGTGCTCCTCGCAGTCGGGCTGTGGGTCAACCGCGCCACGCGCCGCCATGCGTCATCCACGAACGCGCAGGCAGGCGCTTCGGGTCATCCGCATCGCAGCGGCAAGCTCGCGGTTCCCTGGTTCGCGCTCGGCTTCCTCGCTTGCGTGGCGGTCAATTCGCTGCACATGCTGCCGCAGTCCGCCACCGCCACGCTCAACACGCTCGACACCTTCGCGCTGACGATGGCCATGACCGCGCTCGGCATCGAAACACGCATTTCGCAGATTCGTGAGGCAGGTCCGCGGGCGCTGACCACCGGCCTGATTCTGTATGTATGGCTGATCGCAGGAGGACTGGGTATTACATGGGCTGTGCAGCGCCTTTTCGGCTAGACCGCTCCTCGCTCGAAGACACCCCGCCGCGTGCGGGGTTTCGTGCGTTTGGGAAAGCATTCGGCGCCGCCGCGCGGCATACTGGCTGGCGTGCGAAGAACGCGACAGGCGCTGGCCATCGCCTGCGGCATGGGCAACATTGCAACGTCCGCAACATCGCAACGCCCGCAGCAGGCGCAGCACCTGCGACACGTGCAGGAGGAACTGCACGGCCGGCGCGGACCCACAAGGAACGAGCAGCAAAAAAAGCGCAACGCGTTCGGCACAGCGTTCCTGCAACCCGAATGAGGACAGATCGATGAGCCTGCAACTTTACTATTGGGACGGTCTGCAAGGCCGTGGCGAATTCGTGAGGCTGGCGCTTGAAGAAGCCGGCGCGGACTACGTCGAAGTGGCGCGCGGCGAGCCGTCCGAAGGCCTCGGCACCGACGCGATGATGGCCGTCATGAAAAGCCGCGACGAGCCTTATCCACCCTTCGCCCCGCCGTTTCTGAAAGACGGCGATCTGGTGATCTCGCAGACCGCGAACATTCTGTTTTATCTGGGACCGCGACTGAACCTCGCGCCCTCCGTGGAAAGCCTGCGCTATGTGGCAAACGGCCTGCAACTCACCATAGCCGACGTGGTGACCGAGGCTCACGACACGCATCATCCACTTGCAACGAGCCTCTATTACGAGGATCAGAAAGACGCCGCCAAAGCCCGCGCGCACGACTTCATCGACAACCGCATCCCGAAATTCATGAAGTATTTCGAGCGCGTGCTGAAGCAGAACCCCGCCGGCGACAAATTCATGGTGGGCGACTCGCTCACTTACGTGGACCTCTCCATGTTCCAGTTGATCGACGGACTGCTGTACGCCTTTCCGCGCGCGCTCAAGCGCTTTGCCGCGCATTATCCGCGGCTCGCCGCCCTGCACGCCGCCGTGCAGGAACGGCCGAACATCGCCGCTTATCTTCAGTCGGAGCGCCGCATCGGACACAACGAGGCGTGCATCTTCAGGCACTACCCGGAACTGGACAAGGCGGCGGCTTGACCGGCACCGTCGTTTCACCTCCCCGCCCGGCCCTGCGCCCGCTCCGTCCAGCGGGCGCGGGTCTGTTGCCGTGCGCATTCTTCAACCTTTCCTGCAACCCCGTACCGCCGACGTGCTTTCATTCCTGCTGAAGCTGCGCACCCGCGCACAAGACCTTTTCCGTCTCTCCGATGCCCATACCATGCTGGTGTGGTCGGTGGTGGTGGGTGTCGGTGGCGCTTTTGCGACAATCGCCTTCCGCATGGGCATCGAGATGCTGCAGATTGCCGTGTCCGGCCACTCCGGCAGCTTCGTGGAGATGGCGCGCAGCCTGCCGTGGACGGTGCGCATCTGGCTGCCGGCGGCCGGCGGGCTGATAGCCGGCTTCCTGCTGCTGGTCGCGCGGCGTCACGCGGACAAATGCAATCACGTTGACTACATGGAGGCCGTGGCGATCGGCGACGGCGTGGTGCCCGTCAAGCTGAGCCTGTGGCGCAGCGTTTCGTCGCTGTTCACGATTGCAAGCGGCGGCTCGATTGGCCGCGAAGGTCCAATGGTGCAGTTGGCGGCGCTGGCCGCCTCGCTGATCGGACGCTGGGTCCATTTCGATCCGCCGCGCCTGCGCCTGCTTGTCGCGTGCGGCGCGGCGGCCGGTATCACGTCCGCATACAACGCGCCGATTGCGGGCGCGTTTTTCGTCACCGAGATCGTGCTCGGCTCGATCGCAATGGAAAGCTTCGGACCAGTGCTGGTCGCGGCGGTCGTCGCGAACATCACAATGCGCGAGTTCGCCGGCTACAAGCCGCCGTACGAGATGCCGGTGTTCCCGCCGGTGGCTGGGATCGAGGTGCTGCTCTTCGTCGCGCTCGGCCTGCTGTGCGGCGCGGCTGCGCCGCAATTCCTGCGGCTCCTCGACGGCTCGAAGGCCCTGTTTCACAGAATGCCGTTGCCGCTGCCGGCGCGGCTCGCGCTCGGCGGACTGGTGGTCGGCGTGCTGTCGGTCTGGGCGCCCGAGGTGTGGGGCAACGGCTACAGCGTGGTCAACTCCATCCTGCATTCGCCGTGGACGTGGACCGCGCTTGTCGTGGTGCTGGTGTTCAAGCTGGTGGCCACCGCGGCAACCGCGGGTTCGGGTGCCGTGGGCGGCGTGTTCACACCCACGCTCTTTGTCGGCGCCGTGGTCGGCTCGCTGTTCGGCCAGGGCATGCACGCGCTGTGGCCGCACGGCACCTCCGCGCCGTTCGCGTATGCGATGGTCGGCATGGGCGCGTTTCTGGCGGGCGCCACGCAAGCACCGCTGATGGCAATTCTCATGATCTTCGAGATGACGCTCAGCTACCAGGTGGTGCTGCCGCTGATGCTGTCGTGCGTGGTCGCGTACTTCGTGGCGCGCGCGATCGGCAAAACGTCAATGTACGAGATCACGCTGCGCCGCAATCAGGAGGAGCTCGAACGCACGCGCCTGCGCGCCACGCAGATGCGCGAGCTGATCCGCCCGGCGCAAACCGTGGTGCCGCCCAATGCGACCGTGCACGACATGACGCGCGTGTTCCTCGAATATCCGGTGAAGTATCTGTATGTGGCAAACGAGTCGGGCGCGTTTCTTGGCGTGGTGGCGCTGAAGGATATCACGTCGGATCTGCTCGATAAACGCGATACCTCGACGCGAACCGCCGCCGACTATCTGCAGCCCCATTTCGACGTGCTCACGCCCGACATGCCACTTGGCGTCGCGCTGCAGCGCTTCATGGCGTTTCAGGGCGAGCGCCTGCCGGTGGTGGAAAGCGCCGCGCATCCGCGGCTTGCGGGCGTGGTCTATAAAACCTCGCTGCTGGACGCGTATTTCCGCATGAATCCAACGCGCTGACAGCGGCCTTGCGCCGCTCCAGGTGCCCGGGTGCCCCGGCCCGCCCGAGCAGGGCCAAGCAGAGTCACGCAGAAAGGCACAAAGCCACGCAGAACCCCGCAAAGCCAAGCAAAGCCAAGCGAAGCCGCCCAAGGAAACGCAAAGTCTCTACAATGAAATGACGCTGCGGCGCCACGCCGGCAGTGCGGCTTACGCCACGACGGGCGCGCCGGAGTGCGGCGGTGCCCGCCATTCGACCGGAGCGAAGATGAGCGAACCGTCCCCCGACGCCGTGCGCCGCGATGAGGCCGGCTGGATTTTTATCCATATCGAAGGCGAGCCGTACGACCGCGGCGAACAGCACGGCCAGTTGCTGGCGGCGGAAATACGCAACGCGATCCGCACTGCCCGCTATCTCGCGAAGTGGGACACAGGCGAAGATTTCGACACGTTCGTCGCGGCCTCCGTCGCCCAGTTCGGCAGCAAGCTCGACACCGAATTCGCCGACGAAATCCAGGGCATTGCGGACGGCGCGAAGCTGCCGTTCGCCGAAGTGCTCGCGTGGAACGGCTACATGGACCTGCTGCAAAGCTGGTGGCCCGCGCACGTGGCGCAGCAGAAGCCCGGCCTCGGGCTCAAACCGTGGCGCGGCCGGCGCGGCCATCATTGCAGCGCGTTCATCGCGACGGGTCGCGCGACCCGCGACGGCCGCATCGTCATGGCGCACAATTCGTGGGACCGCTACGCCGCCGGCGACGCCTTCAACGTCGTATTCGACATCGTGCCGGACCGGGGCAACCGCATTCTGATGCAGGGCCTGCCGGGCTGCATCTCCAGTCTTACCGATTTCTGGATCACGGCCGCCGGGCTGATGGTGACGGAGACCACGATCTCGAACTTCGTCGGCTACAACGCGGCGGGCGCGCCGGAGTTCTACCGCTCGCGCCGGGCGTCGCAATACGCGAACAGCATCGGCGAATGGTGTGAAATGTTCGCGATCGCCAATAACGGCGGCTATGCGAACAGCTGGCTGCTCGGCGACACCAGGACGGGCGAAATCGCGCGCTACGAACTCGGGCTGCACTATTCGGGCTTCGAAAGCACCAAGGACGGCTTTTACAGCGGCTACAACACCGCGACCGACCTGAAGATCCGCAATCAGGAATGCATCGGCGAAGGCGAGGACTACACCGACGTGCGCAAGAACGGCGCGCGGCGCCTGCGCTTCATGCAGCTGGAGGCGATGCACCACGGCAAGATCGACGCCGAGCTTGCCAAGGCGATGATCGCCGATCACCACGACGTCTATCTCGACCGCAACGACAACCCGTGTTCGCGCACCATCTGCGGGCATCTGGAACTGGACGACGCGCGCTTCGGCGGCTCGGATCACGGACCGTTCAACCCCTGGGGTGCGAACGACGGCAAGGTGACCGACAGCGAGATGGCGCGCGACATGGCGTTCAGCGCGCGCTGGGGTCATCCGTGCGGCCGGCCGTTCGACGCTCAGGCATTCATGAAACGGCATCCGCAGTGGAACTGGCTGAACGGCTATATGCGGGACCGGCCTTCCTGGCCGTGGACGCGCTTCGAGGCGCTGCGCTAGCCGTTGCAGCAACGGCGCGCAGCAGCGAACGCCTGAACCTTGCCGCCAGGTTACTGCCATTCCCGCGCCATCATTGGCGATCTACAATGGGTAGTCTCGACAAGGGGCGCTGCAGAAATCGCGCGCCCGCTCGTGAGCACAGCGCGCCGCCTCGCAGGCTGGCTGCGCGCGGCTTGCGCCTTCCTTTCGACGCGGGGACGGCACAGGCCTTGCTGAATGCATAGCGCCGCATGAGCTTAGGAGGTCGGGCATGAAAACCTCGACACTGTTGACCATGGTGACGCTGTCCGCTTCGTGCTTTGCCGCGCCGGTTCACACAGCGCAGGAAAGCCCGCCCGCGAACGCCCTCGCCGCCCGCGCGAACGCCGCGCCCGTCGCCCCCGCGGCGCCTGACGTGGCTGTCACCGACGACAATCGCCCGCAGCAATGGCAGCACATCGTCTTGCCGAAGTCGCGACATCCTCAACGGGGCTTCGCGGCGCACAATGAGCGCCTGCAGACCTGAGAGCAACGCTTGGGCGCGGGCTTGTCCCGATCGGCCGCGGTCGAGAGGGACGAGTGCGGCGAACCGGCTCATCCGGCGGTATCCGGTTGCGGGCAGGGCGAGCCGGGATCCGCGCGCGGCAGCTATCATTCATTTCTCAACCGTATCCGCAGGAGCGCTTGCATGACGACATCGTCCATCCCCGGGGAATCGATCGACCTGCAGATTTCCGACGTGCTCAGCGAAGTCCGCTTCCCCGCCAACAAGGACACGCTCGTCGACGCAGCCCGCGAGGCGGGCGCGAGCAACGAGGTGTTGTCGATGCTCGACGGCCTGCCTGAGCAGGATTATGCGGATGTCGATTCCGTCACGCGGCTGATTGGCGGGAATTTCGGGCCGGGTTTGAGCGCGTGAGCGGGTCTGAGCGCGTGAGTGTGTCGGACGGCGTGAGCGAATCTGAGCGCTTGGCCGGACCCGAGCCCATGAGCATCCGCGAGCGCCTGACCGGACCTACGGACGGCCCGCCGGGCACCGCTGCCCCAGCGCCGGCGCGAGCCGCCGCCGCAGCTGCGTCGGTGGAAAAACAAGGCGTCGACTGGATTTACCGCTCGCCGCCGTCGGCAGCCACCGCAGGCGCGGGCGGCATCGAGCGGATTGAGGCGTTTTTCCACGGCGCCGGCTACGCGATGCACCGCCACGACACCTACGCAATCGGCCGCACACTCGCCGGCGTGCAGAGCTTTCGCTATCGCGGCAGCATGCGCCACAGCGTGCCCGGCGGCACCATGGTCCTGCATCCCGACGAGCCGCACGACGGGCAGGCCGGCACCGGCGAAGGGTTCCGGTACCGCATGATCTATGTGGATCCAGCGCTCTTCCAGCAAGCGCTCGGCGGCCAGCCGCTGCCGTTCGTCAAAGGCGGCCTGTCAAACGATCCGCGCCTCTTTGCCGCCACGCACAACGTGCTCAGCAGTATGGATCGCGCGATGAATCCGCTGGAACAGGACGACGGCCTCTACGAACTGGCGATGGCCCTGCACGCGGCAGCCGGCGCCCGCGCGACGCGCCGCCCGGTCGATTTCGGCGCCGCCCGGCGCGCCCGCGAATATCTGCTCGCGTCGCTCGAGCGCGCGGTGACGCTCGACGAACTCGCGGCCGCCGCCGGACGCGACCGCTGGAGCCTGTCGCACGACTTTCGCGCGCTGTTCGGCACGAGCCCGCACCGCTATCTGACCATGCGGCGGCTCGATCGCGTGCGTCAACTTGCGCTCGCCGGCATGCCGCTCGCAGATGCCTCTGCCGCGAGCGGCTTTGCCGACCAGAGCCATATGACGCGGCACTTCAAGCGCGCGTGGGGCGTGGCGCCCGCGCAGTGGCTCGGGATGCTGGGGATTTCATCGCGGGACAGGAGCTAGCGCGGAAAAACCAGCAGGAAAACGCTACGCAAAACGCAGTACCAAACGGACCGCAAAACCGGAGCGCAAAACCGGAGCACAAAACGCAATTCAAGGCGCGACTCCAAGCGCGATACAAAGCGCAGTACCAAACGCAACACAAAACGCAGCACCAAAGCGCCCTGCCTCTCACGCACCCAGCGCGCCCACAAACGTTCAAGACCTCTCCCCGCGGCGCGCGCTACGCTCCTTCCCGAGACAGCCACCATCTTTCGAAGGAGCACCGCATGTCCGACACTCTCACGAACCAGAAGACCTACCGCGCGATCAATTTTGCGGAAAAACTCGCGCTGTTCAACGACCAATGGCAAGCGCGCGTCGTCGCTGAAATGAACGACTATCAGTTCAAGGTCGTGCGTATCGAAGGCGATTTCGTGTGGCACCAGCACGCGGACACCGACGAAACGTTCATCGTGCTGGACGGCCAGTTGCGTATCGACATGCGCGACGGTTTCGTCATGCTGTCGGCGGGCGAAATGTTCGTCGTGCCGAAGGGCATCGAACACAAGCCGTTCGCCGAACGCGAGGTCAAGCTGCTGCTGGTTGAGCCGCGCGGCGTGCGCAACACCGGCGACGAAACCAGCGAACGCACGGCCGTCAACGATCTCTGGATCTGAGCGGCCGCGCCTTTCAGGCTGGCAGCGACGCAGCCGCGGCCGCTCGCGGCCGTCCGGCCCGGCCCGCCGAGGTCCTAAGCGGATATGCGTGCTTCGGATGCCGCGCGGTGCGCGCCGGCGCGGTGGCGTCCGACTGGAAATGCTCGACCAGGTGATCGACAAAGGTCCGCACCTTCGCCGGCAAATGAAGGCGGCTCGGATAAGCAATCGTGATTTCGATCTCTGGCAGACGGTAATCGCCGAGCAGTTCGACGAGCCGGCCGCACGCCAGGTCCCGGCCAATCAGATAGCTCGGCAGGATCGCGACGCCCATGCCGAGTAGCGCGAACTGCCGCAGCATCTCGCTGTTGTTCGCGGCAATCGCGTTCGCGGGTCGCACGCGCACAGGCCCTTGCGGTCCGCTGAACACACGCTCCTCGCCGCCTTGCTCCGGCGGCCGGCTCAGGCACGGATGGCCCCGCAGATCTTCGGGCCGCGTCGGCGTGCCGTGGCGCTCCAGATAAGCCGGCGTCGCGCAGACGGTCAACTGACAGGTAGTCAACCGCCGCGTGACGATGCTCGCGCTGCGTGCCGGCCGCCCGATCAGGATGCCGACGTCAAAGCCTTCGTCGACGAGGTCTGCCTGCCGGTCGGCGAGCGTCACGTCGGGCACCACCTCGGGATAGCGCGCGGCGTACGACTGCACCGCCGGCGCCAGATTTTGCAATCCGAACACCACCGGCGCGACGATCCGCAACGTGCCGACCGGTTCGTGATGCCGCGCCGCCAGCATCTGCTCGACGCCTTCGAGGTCGTCGAGTATGTGGCGCACACGCTCCAGATAGGTCGCGCCCGATTCCGTGAGCGAAAGGCGGCGCGTGGTGCGGTTGAGCAGCCGCGTGCCGAGACGCGCCTCCAGATCGGCCACATGACGGGTCACCACAGCGGTGGAAAGATCCAGCGAAGTTGCCGCGCGAACGAAGCTGCCGAGGTCCGCCACCTTGACGAACACGCGCATGGACTGCAATTGATTCATGGGACGACTCCTGCCTCGAAATGCCGGGCCGGCGCAGTGCTGCCGCCTGTATCACCCCGCGCGGCAAGGCTCGCGCGGATTTGCCCAACGAATCGATTGTATCGACGCGACCTGTCCCAACGCTGACCTGCACATGGCAATCGCGTCAGCTTCCGGCGACGCGCGCACGCCACTGTTTCAAGCATTATTGCGGAAATTGGCTAGGTATAAACCCTTACGCGCTGGTAAGATAGCGTCTCGACGAACCGCCCGCTACGCCGCTCGCTGATTGCCATGCCACATCGTTTCCAACTTCTCGAAAAAATCGCCTTTTCTCTGGTCTGCTGGTCTGCCGCAGCCTGCTCAGCCTTCATTGCTTATGAGCGCTGCCCAGACATAGGAGTCGTCCTTCACGCCGGTAAGGAAGTGCTGCGCTACAGCGGCCAGTATGCGTTCGTATGCGCAAGCCCCGTAGGCGATACCTGCACGCAAGTCACCGTGAACTGATCGCCGCACAAGTGCGCTCTATGTGAGGCACTGTTCGCCTCACACACAGCGCCTCTCACGCGCCCTCGCCGTTCCACGTTCGTCGTTTTGCCTTCCGGGCCGCCCGCGCCGTTCAGGCGCTCGCGGCCCTCAAGCGCTGCGCCCATACACGACGCGCGCGAAAAATCCCGCCAGCACCGCTTGCGCCATCTCGCCCGGCACATTCTGCGGATCGACCGTGTGGAAAAACTGCACGCCGTCGCACAAACCCATCAGGCCCATGGCCAGCATCTCCGCCGGCAACGGTAGCGGCGTGCCGACCCGCTCGGAGAACTCGCGCACGTAGGCAGCGAGTTGCGCCAGCTTTTCGTGCAGGAACGCGTTGAAACGCAGTCGGAAACGGCCGTCGCGTGCCGCCAGCAGTTTCGCCTCCACCCACAGCAAAAAGCATTTGTTCTCGCGATGCAGGTTGCTGTAGTAGTGCATCACGCGCTCTTCCATCTGCTCGCGCGTGGCCTCTTCCTCGAAAATGGCTCGCAAGCCTGCCTGCATGGCCTCGTGATCGCGCCGCAGCAGTTCGAGCAACAACTCGTTCTTGCTGCGGAAATTCGAATAGAACGCGCCGCGCGTATAGCCCGCCGCTGCCGCGATGTCTTCGACACTTGCCGCGACAAAGCCCTTCTTCATAAAAATTGCTTGCGCAGCATCGAGCAGACGCTGCCGTGTCTGGTCCTTGCTTTGCTCGCGTGTCAGTCTTTGCCGTTTCATGGGCGCAAGTCTAGCACCGAAAAGAATTCCAATTCACATCGACATTCAGATACAGGTGTGTATTAGAATGCGCACTGTCATTGGAAATCAGATGCGTATGCCAATTGCATGAGCGGGCCTGCGCAGTTCGCTGGCGGCCGCTGCGGTTTGCCTGTTCCTCCGCTGTTTCCTGTCTGGGGTCATTGTGAAGCGTCCCGGTTTTTACGCATCCTCGGCGATGCGTCAGCAGTCTGGTCGGCTCGCGCGCCACGGGCGGCCGCGCCATGCGGCTCTGGCGCTCGCTTTCGCCGCTGTCGTCGGGTTGAATGCATGCTCGAAGAAGGAAGCGGCCGCACCCGAGCCGCGTCCGGTCGTGGCCGTCGCGGTTCATGCGGACGGCAATACGGCGCCTGCCACCTCCCTGCCCGGCGAAGTCCAGGCGCGCTACTCGACGCCGCTGTCGTTTCGCGTCGGCGGCAAGATTGTCGAGCGGCGCGTGCGCCTCGGCGACGTGGTGAAGAACGGCCAGATCGTCGCGCGGCTCGATCCGGCGGACGCACAGAAAAACGCGGCGAGCGCGCAGGCGCAGCTCGCCGCCGCCGAGCACAGCTATCTCTACGCGAGGCAGCAGCTGGACCGCGATCAGGCCCAAGCCAAAGAAAATCTGATCGCACCCGCGCAACTGGAACAGACCACGAACGCCTATGCGTCGGCCGCTGCGCAACGCGACCAGGCGGCGCAGCAGGCGGCGTTGGCGAAAGACCAGTTGCAGTACACCACGCTCGTGGCCGATCACGCAGGCGTGATTACGGCCGAGCAGGCCGACACGGGGCAAAACGTGTCGGCGGGCCAGGCCGTGTACAACCTCGCATGGAGCGGCGAAGTCGACGTAGTCTGCGATGTGCCCGAAAGCGCGCTCGCCGGACTCGCGCCCGGACAGACCGCCCGGGTCACGCTCGGCGCACTGCCGGGCCGCACTTTCACGGCGCGCGTGCGCGAGCTCTCGCCCGCGGCGGATCCGCAAAGCCGCACCTATCGCGCGAAACTCACGCTCGACAATCCCGGCCCCGACGTGCGCCTCGGCATGACTGCGGACATTGCGCTGTCGGCGTCGGCCGCATCGGCCGCGAACAGCGCCGAAGGCCAGCACGGGTTCTTCGTGTTGCCGGCCACCGCGCTCTTTCACGACGGCCCGCAACCGGCCGTGTGGGTCGTGCGGGCGGCGGACAGCGCGCTCGAACTGCGCCGCGTCACGGTCGCGCGCTATAACGAGCGGACAATCGTGGTGAGCCAGGGTCTGAAAGACGGCGAGCACGTCGTGCTGCAAGGCGTGCACACGGTGAGCGCCGGACAAAAAGTCCGCACCATCGCGCCGCTGCATCCCGAGGACTTCGCTTCATGAGCACGACGCATGAAGAGGGACGCTTCAACCTGTCCGCGTGGGCGCTGCGCCATCAGGCGCTGGTCGTGTTTCTGATCGCGCTCGCCACCGCCTTCGGCATTCTCGCGTACACGCGCCTCGCGCAATCCGAAGACCCGCCCTTCACGTTCCGCGTGATGGTGATCCGCACCTTCTGGCCTGGCGCAACGGCGCGGCAGGTGCAGGAACAGGTGACCGACCGCATCGGCCGCAAGTTGCAGGAGACGCCCCCCATCGACTTCCTGCGCAGCTACTCGCGCCCTGGCGAGTCGCTGATGTTCTTCACGATGAAAGACTCCGCGCCCGTCAGCCAGGTGCAGGCAACCTGGTATCAGGTGCGCAAGAAAGTCGGCGACATTGCGGCGACGCTGCCGCAGGGCGTGCAAGGCCCATTCTTCAACGACGAATTCGGCGACGTCTACACCAACATCTACACACTCGAAGGCGACGGCTTTTCGCCTGCGCAACTGCACGATTACGCGGACCAGTTGCGCACCGTGCTGTTGCGCGTGCCCGGCGTCGCCAAGGTCGACTATTTCGGCGACCCGGACCAGCACATCTACATCGAGATCGCCAATACGCAACTCACGCGCCTTGGCATCTCGCCGCAGCAACTAGGCCAGGCGATCAACGCGCAAAACGCGGTGTCGCAAGCCGGCACGCTGACCACCACCGACGACCGGGTGTTCGTGCGCCCCACGGGCCAGTTCGGCAACGTCGATGCGCTTGCCGACATGCTGATCCGCATCAACGGCCGCTCATTCCGCCTCGGCGATATCGCCACGATCAGGCGCGGCTACGACGACCCGGCCGTCACGCAAATGCGCGCGGGCGGCAAGCCGGTGCTGGGCATCGGCGTGACGATGCAGCCAGGCGGCGACGTGATCCGGCTCGGCAAGGCGCTCGACGCCGAGATGCTGCGCCTGCGCAAAGCCCTGCCCGCCGGCCTGCAATTGACCGAAGTGTCGAGCATGCCGCACGCGGTCGCCCATTCCGTCGACGACTTCCTCGAAGCCGTGGCCGAAGCCGTCGCCATCGTGCTGGTGGTCAGCCTCGTGTCGCTCGGCGTGCGCACCGGCATGGTGGTGGTCATTTCCATTCCGGTCGTGCTCGCCGTCACGGCGCTGTGCATGTATCTGTTCGACATCGGGCTGCACAAGGTCTCGCTCGGCACGCTCGTGCTCGCGCTCGGCCTGCTGGTGGACGACGCCATCATTGCCGTGGAAATGATGGCGGTGAAACTCGAGCAGGGCTGGAACCGCACGCGCGCCGCGGCCTTCGCCTACACCAGCACTGCGTTTCCGATGCTGACCGGCACGCTCGTCACCGTGTCGGGTTTTCTGCCGATTGCGCTCGCCAAGTCGAGCACCGGCGAATACACCCGCTCCATTTTCGAAGTGTCAGCCATTGCGTTGATAGCGTCGTGGCTCGCCGCGGTGGTGTTGATTCCGCTGCTCGGCTATCACCTGCTGCCGGAGCGCAAGCGGGCGGCACATGAGGCGCACGACCACGAGCACGACATCTACGACACGCGCTTCTACACGCGTCTGCGTGGCTGGATCGGCTGGTGCATCGAGCGCCGCTTCATCGTGCTCGCGATTACCGTGGTGCTGTTCGTGCTGGCCATGGCGGGTTTCTCGCTGGTGCCGCAGCAGTTTTTCCCGAGCTCGGACCGGCCCGAACTGCTGGTGGATGTGCGCTTGCCCGAGGGTGCGTCGTTCGAGGCCACGCTGCGCGAGGCGAAGCGGCTTGAAAAGGCACTGGTGGGCCGCCCGGAGATTGATCACTCGGTCGACTTCGTCGGCAGCGGCGCGCCGCGCTTTTATCTGCCGCTCGATCAGCAGCTCACCCAGCCGAACTTCGCGCAGTTCGTGATTACAGCGAAGTCCGTGAAAGATCGCGAGAAACTGGCGCAATGGCTGGAGCCGGAACTGCGCAACCATTTCCCCGCGATCCGCACGCGCCTGTCGCGCCTCGAAAACGGACCGCCCGTCGGTTATCCGGTGCAGTTCCGCGTGAGCGGCGACGAAATCCCGACGGTGCGCTCGATCGCCGAACGTGTCGCCGCGACGCTGCGCGCCGACCCCGGCACGCGCAACGTGCAATTCGACTGGGACGAACCGGCCGAACGCTCGGTTCGCTTCGAGGTCGACCAGAAAAAGGCGCGCGAGCTCGGCGTGAGTTCCGACGACATTTCGAGCTTCCTCGCGATGACGCTCTCCGGCTATACCGTCACGCAGTACCGCGAGCGCGACAAGCTGATCAGCGTCGACCTGCGCGCGCCGAAGGCCGAGCGCGTGGACCCGGCAAAGCTCGTCACGCTCGCGATGCCGACGCCGAACGGCGCGGTGCCGCTGGGCACGCTGGGGCATCTGCGCAACGATCTGGAGTACGGCGTGATATGGGAGCGTGACCGCCAGCCGACCATCACCGTGCAGTCCGATGTCGCGCCGGGCGCGCAAGGCATCGACGTCACGCATGCGGTGGACCGCGCGCTCGCGCCGATTCGCGCCAGCCTGCCGGTCGGCTACCGGATCGAGATAGGCGGCTCCGTGGAGGAAAGCGGCAAGGGCCAGGCTTCGATCAATGCGCAAATGCCCATCATGATCATCGCGGTGCTCACGCTGCTGATGGTGCAGTTGCAGAGCTTCGCTCGCGTGCTGATGGTCGTGCTAACCGCCCCACTCGGACTGATCGGCGTCGTCTTCACGCTGCTGCTGTTCGGCCAGCCGTTCGGCTTTGTCGCCATGCTCGGCGTGATCGCGATGTTCGGCATCATCATGCGTAACTCGGTCATTCTTGTCGACCAGATCGAGCAGGACATTGCCTCCGGGCACAAGCGCTTCGACGCCATTGTCGGCGCCACTGTGCGGCGCTTCCGGCCAATCACGCTGACCGCCGCAGCCGCCGTGCTCGCGCTAATTCCGCTGTTGCGCTCCAACTTTTTCGGGCCGATGGCCACCGCGCTGATGGGCGGCATTACTAGCGCGACCATTCTCACCTTGTTCTATTTGCCGGCGCTCTACGCGATGTCGTTCCGCGTACGCAACGACGAGCGCGAACCGCCCACGTCGTCGGCGTCCGGCGCGGCACATACGGGGAATTGAGCATGAGCCACTTTGCAGATGCGCGCTTTGCCCGCCGCGCGGCGGCTCGCCTGGCCGATCTCCTGGCGCATTTCCTGCCGGCACGCCTTGCGGCGCCCGCCGCGATGCTCGCGTGTACGTCGATGCTTGCCGCGTGTTCGTTCGGTCCGAACGGCGAGCCGCCCGCGCTGCCGCAGCCCGTTCACTACGGCAGCGAAGCGCAGCCGGCGCAGACGGTGGCCGCGCAAGGCGTTGCACAACAGTTCATAGTCGGCGCGAAGCCGGTGCCGCAATGGTGGAAGCTGTATCAGTCCGATGCGTTGAATGCGCTCGTGGACGAAGCGTTGCGCAATAGCCCGACGCTCGCCGCCACCGAACAAACGCTGGCAGCCGCGCGCGAACAATTGCGCGCGCAGATCGGCAGTTCGCTGCTGCCCACAATCGATGCCGGCGGCCAGGCCACGCGTAATCGCGCGCTGGGGATTCCCCAGATCGGCTCCAACACGTTTCTCTACAACATTTTCGTCGGCCAACTGCAGGCGCAATACACGATCGACCTGTTCGGCGCCGCCCGTCTTGCCGACGCTGCGCTGGCCGCGCGCGTGAATGTGCAGGTGTATCAGCTCGACGCCGCGCGGCGCGCGCTCGCCGCCAACATCGTGAGCGCCGCGATCACGAGCGCCGCGTTGCGCGCGCAGATCGACACGACCGAGCGGCTCGTGACGCTTGCGAACGATCAGGCGCGCGATACCCAACGGCGCTATACGCTCGGCGCCGTTTCGCACGCCGATCAGTTGAGCGCGCAACAAAATGCGGCGACGCTGTCGGCGAGTTTGCCCGGGCTCAGGCAGCAATGGCAGACCACGCGCCATGCGCTCGCGGTGCTGCTCGGCCGCACGCCGGACGCCGCACCTGACGACCTCGAACTCGCGGGCTTGCGTCTTCCACAGCAGGTGCCGGTGGTGGTGCCGAGCGAACTGTTGCGCGCGCGGCCCGACATTCAGGCCGCCGACGCCGCGCTGAAAGCCGCCGCCGCCGACGTCGGCGTAGCGACCGCGCAGATGTATCCGAGCCTCTCGCTAAGCGCGTCGATGGGACAAGGCGGTTTTAGCTGGCCGGTGGCGCTGTCGGGCGCAGGCGCGATCTGGAGCATCGGCGCGTCGCTTTCGCAGCCGCTCTTTCATGGCGGCGCGCTGATGGCACAGCGCCGCGCGGCCATGAATACCTACGAGGCCACGGTGTCGCAATACAAGCAGACGGTGCTCGCCGCGTTTCAGAACGTTGCCGATACGCTTGCTGCGCTCGAACACGACGCGCAGGCGCTCGACGCAGCCAATTCGGCGGCGCGCTCAGCCCAGGGAATCTTCGATGAAACCTCGGCGCGCTATCGGCTGGGCGCTGTGCCCATCGCGTCGACACGCGCGAGCGAGCAGCAGTTTCGCAATGCGCAGCTCGATGAGATTCGCTACACCAGCGCGCGACTCACGGATACGGCGGCGCTGTTTCAGGCGATGGGCGAGCCGCCGGTGGGGGATGGGGCGCAGGCGGTTTCACCGGCCCCTTCGCAGGTCCCTTCGCAGGCCCCTTCGCAGCCCACTTCGCAGGCAACAGACAACAAGCCTGGGGATGCGAATTGATCTGCAGGTGTCGCTGCTGTGGGCACAGGGATGATGGTCGCAGTTATCCCCAGTTAATGTTGAAGAGCCTGTTGAAAACTTTCTGATAAGCGGGCTAAACCGTTGAGCGGTTTGCGGTTGCGGCGCACGGTGTGGAATGGAGCAACAACGCGCCGATGCGGTTGCAATCGGCGCGACCTGCTTCTACGGCAACGCTGTGAAGGCGCGTAGCCTGAGGTCTTGCTCGCCGCCAGACCGGCCATGCTCGAGATGGAAAAGCGCTTACGCGTGCAGCCCTCCCCGCACGCGCTCCCCAATCAAGGCTTGTTCGATTCGAACAGATCCATGATCTGCTTTTTCTCATTGGACGACACGCTCGGCGGCGGCACCGTCGGCGGCGTCATGCCCGCAGGCCCCACGCCGCCCACTGCATCGCTGACGCCCGCTGTGGGATTTGCCGAATCCAGCCCGATGCTTGCCACAAAGCCGTTGCCCGGCGTCATGTCCGCATAGAACAGTTCGCCGTCGACAGTCGTCACGCCGTCAGGCTGCGCCGGCTCGCTTTGCGGCACGCCGCGCAACGCGCGCTGCATGTACTCGACCCAGATGGGCAGCGCCAGTTGCGCGCCAAATTCGCGGCTGCCAAGCGTCTTTGGCTGGTCGTATCCCATCCATGCCACTGCCACGAGCGACTGCTGGTAACCGGCAAACCAGCCGTCTTTCGCGTCGTTGGTGGTACCGGTCTTGCCCTGCAGGTCCGAGCGATGCAGCACGTTGGTGCCCGCGCCCGTGCCGGCCGTCGCGACCGAATGCAGCAGGCTGTTCATGATGTACGCGTTGCGCGGCTCGAGCGTGCGCGGCGCGTCGCGTCCGGCGGTGAGCGGCTGCGCTTTCGAAAGCGCCTCGCCGCGCGCATCCGTCACTTCGCTGATCAGATACGGGTTGATGCGATAGCCGCCGTTCGCGAACACGGAATATGCGCCCGCCGACTGCAACGGCGTGACGAGCCCCGCGCCGAGCGCCATCGGCAGATACGGCGGGGTCTTGTCGGCGTCGAACCCGAAGCGCTGCGTGACAAAGTCCTGTGCGTACTTCGTGCCGATATACGACAGGATACGAATCGACACGAGGTTCTTCGACTTCTGCAACGCGAGACGCATCGGCATCGGGCCGTCGGGCTGGTCGTCGTCCTTCGGCTCCCACGCGTCGCCGCCGGGCGTGCTCGACGGGAAATACAGAGGCGCGTCGTTGATGATCGTAGCCGGTCCGAGCCCCTTGTCGAGCGCCGCCGAATAGATGAACGGCTTGAAGCTCGAACCCGGCTGACGCCATGCCTGCGTCACGTGGTTGAACTTGTTCTTGTTGAAGTCGAAGCCGCCGACCAGTGCGCGAATCGCACCGTCCTTCGGCGTAAGCGAGACGAGCGCTCCTTCTACCTGCGGAAGCTGCGTGATCTGCCAGTTGCCTTTGTCGTCGCTCATCACGCGCACGATCGAGCCCGGCTTGATTTTCGTCGCGGCCGCCCCGCGCGCGCTCAGCGCACTCGCGACAAAGCGCAGCCCTTCGCCGTTGATCGTCAGTTGCGTGCCGTCGACCAGTTGCGCCTTCACCTGCTTCGGAGCCGCCTCCGTGACCACCGCAGCGACGATCTCGCCGTTGTCCGGATGCTCGGTGAGCGCGTCGTCGATAGCCTGATCGCGCTCGTCGCCCGCCGCCGGCAGTTGCACGAAGCCTTCGGGCCCGCGATAACCGTGGCGCCGCTCGTAATCCATCACGCCCTTGCGCACCGCGCGATAGGCGGCGTCCTGATCCGCCGAATCGATCGTGGTCGTCACGTTCAGGCCGCGTGTGTAGGTCTCGTCCTTGTACTGCGCGTACATCATCTGCCGAACCATTTCGGCGATGTACTCGGCGTGCACGCTGTACTCGTTGCCCGGATTGCGCGTGCGGATCTCTTCCTTCACCGCCTGGTCGTACTGCTCCTGACTGATGTAGCGAAGCTCGAGCATGCGCCTGAGAATGTATTCCTGACGGATCTTCGCGCGCTTTGGATTCACCACCGGGTTGTACGCCGACGGCGCTTTCGGCAGACCTGCGAGCATTGCGGCCTGAGCCAGCGTGATGTCTTTCAGATCCTTGCCGAAGTACACGCGCGCGGCGGCCGCGAAGCCATACGCGCGCTCGCCCAGATAGATCTGGTTCATGTACAGCTCGAGAATCTGGTCTTTCGTGAGCGCGCGTTCGATCTTGTACGCGAGCAGCATTTCGTAGATCTTGCGCGTATAGGTCTTTTCACTCGACAGGAAAAAGTTGCGCGCGACCTGCATGGTGATCGTGCTCGCGCCCTGCGAGGCGCCGCCGTGTGCGAGGTCCGCAAAACCCGCGCGCAGAATGCCGAGAAAATCGACGCCGCCGTGCTCGTAGAAGCGATAGTCTTCGATGGCGAGCACCGCTTTTTTCATCTGGTCGGGAATGTCCTGGAAGCGCACGAGACTGCGCCGTTCCTCGCCGAATTCGCCGATCAGCACGTGGTCGGCCGTGTAGACGCGCAGCGGCACTTTCGGGCGATAGTCGGTGAGCGCCTCAAGCGAAGGCAGTTGCGGCCCCATCACGACGAGCGCATAGCCGACGATCAGCGCGCCCACCACGGCAACGACCGCAACGAGGCTCGCAAACCAGATTGCGACGGTTGCGCCGAGGGAACGGCCGCCTTCGTCGGCGTCGCGCGAAGCGGCGTTGCGTCCCTGGGTGCGGCGGTAGGAGTCCCGGTCTTGACCGGCGGGAGAATGCGAAGAATGCGGTGGTTTGATGATTGGCATGACTGGAATAGTGGGCGCGAGACTCAACCGCGAGACTGAACCGCGTTTTTCAACGGCGTTACTCGACGGCCTGAGTCACCGCCTGTTCTCGCGCATGAGGCGCGCTTGAATACCGAGCGGGCGTTGTCCGGAACGCCAACCGCCGCGCGACCCTTTGCCCCCGGCGAGTCGCTACGACACATCCCGGCACAGTATCCGGCGCAACGTAACAGCGCATTTTAAAGAAATCAAGCGCCGCCCAACGCAGTTTTTTTGTAAGAGTTCCCTTCGCGCAAGGCCGCGCGACGCGCACATGGGTAGTTTCGGCAAGCTTTCGATGCGCTTGCGCACACTGCAGGAGTTATCAACAGAAAATGTTGAAAGCCCTGTGGACAAGCCCACAAAAAACGCGACAAGCCATTGATGTCACGGCATTTTCACGACGCGCCCGTTTCCCATCGGCGCAACTCGTCATATGATGGACTGCGCGCACGCCGATGCGCGCCGCGAAGCGCCATGCCCAACAAGTATGCGAGCCGATCATGACAAAGCCCAGCGAACGCATCGTCGTATTCGTCACGCCCGCGCAGAAACGCGCGATAGCCGCCACAGCCGACCAGCTCGGTATCAGCGTCAGCGAGCTCATGCGGCGCGCCGTGCTGAGTTTCGGCGCAACGAGCGAACAGGTGAAAGCGGCGAGCATCGTCGACCGGCTCAATGCGCCGCGCGCGCCGGATGCGCTCGACGCTGCGTTGCGCCGGGTTGCGCACGACACGGCGCGCGAGCGCGCAGCGTTGCCCGCCGCACTCCGAGCAAGCGTGAGCGGTGAGACGAATCCGCTTGCCGATGCCAGTGTCGATGCAAATGTCAATGCACACGTCAACGCGCAGGCGACGCCGGCGGCTGCGGCGAGCCGCGTGGCGCACGAGTCGCCGGGGCCGGCGGGCGGCATGCCGTCCGCTTGCGCACCTGCCCCGCTCCTGCCCGCGGACGTGCTCGCCGCGCTCACTACCGAAGTCGACGCGGACGCCGTCGCGACCGCCGAGGCGGTTGCGCGCATCGCCGCCGCGCGCGCGGCCTCGAGCGGCAATCCACCGCCCGTCGCCGCGAGCACGCAGACGCGCATGAAGAGCGTCTTCGCACGCCCTCGTCTCGACACCGCAGCCGATGACGATGACCCCCAAAGCGACCTCGGCACCGAGGGCGGACGCTTTGCCTGAAAATAGGCGATAGACGATAGGCAAACCCAATGAACGCACGAGGCCGATGAGCGACGCGCGACGCCGCCAGCCTCTCGCAGCCAGTCGCACGCTCCTGCCTGCCCGCGCAATTCATGCCGGCGACACTCGCTGCTCTCATACTGGGCGCGCTCGCGCATCGTGCCCTTTAAGCGCATTTTAAGAGAGCCCGTGGTGTAATATCCGCGAGCTGCTGAAGGGATGGGCGCGCGCAATCAGCGTTGCGAGCTATCCACTTCGTCACGCGTTGCACGAACGAACCGCAGAATGTGCGCTCGCGCTATTGCAATCGGCGCGCGCGCCCAGATCTCCGGTCCGAACGCTGCACTGCCTTGCGCGCGGCGGCGTAAAGTAGCCATGGCAAGCAGTTGGATGCGCGGAAATTTTTCAGCGCCGACACCATTCTTTGGAGGTTTTCATGTCGCTTTTTGACAGCATTTCGCGCACGCTAAAAGGTCTCCTGAACGACGCGGCCGACTCCGTGCAAGACCCGTCGCGCGACTCGCGCCAGATCGTGCGCGAACTCGACGAGAGCATCGGCAAGGCCGAAAATTCGTTGATCGAAATTCAGGCGCAAGTGGCCACGCAGCAAAGCAAGCGCGACGTTGCCGCCGACAAGGCGAAGAAATACGAAGACGGCGCAAAGCGCGCGCTGCAAGCCGGCGACGAAGCGCTCGCGCGCGAAGCGCTCGGCGCCCAAGCCACGGCCGAAGCCGAACGCGACGCGCTGACGAAGGAACTCGCCACGCTGGAGCCGTCGGTCGCGCAACTGAAGAGCCAGATCGAGGACATGCGCGCGCGCCGCAACGACCTGAACGCGCGTTCCAACATTCTGCAAGCGAAGCAGCAAATTGCCGAGGCGAAAGACGTGGCGGCCACGGCGCTCGGCGGCATCGGCGGGAAGAACCTGTCGGAAGACTTCCAGAAGCTGGAAGACAAGGTTGCGCTGTCGAATGCACGATCGGACGCGCGTCTGAATTCCGCCGACGTCAAAAGCGGCAAGGCGCTCGACGACAAGCTCGCCGATCTGAACCGCGGCCCGTCGGTCGAAGATCGTCTGGAAGCGTTGAAGAAGCAGCTCAATACACCGGCCCAGTAATTGCGTGAGGCTTGCATGACGGCGGACCGGTGACGATGGATGTGCCGCAATGGCTTCCAGTTCATCGGCCGCTGCATCGCCGGCCGCCTGATCGCCGGATCGCCGGCCGCCTGATCGCCGGATCGCCGGCCGCCGCAATCGACTGAAGGAGACGGGCTCCTTACGCCCGGTCCGCAAATGAAAAAACTTATTGCAAGCGCATTCGCCTCGCTGATGCTCGTCTCGGCGGCGGCGTTTGCCGTGCCCACGGTTCAGCAGATCGAATCCGCGATGTCGCAAGGCAACTGGCAGCAGGCCGACGCAGGCCTGTCAGAAGTGCTGCAGGCGCATCCGAACAATGCACGCGCGCACTATCTGTACAGCCAGGTGCTCGACCGCGAAGGCCGCTATGGCGACGCGCTCGCCCAGCTTCAACAGGCCAAAACGCTCGACCCGCAAATCCGTTTCACCGACCCCACGCGCTTCGCCCAGACCGAGGCGCGCATTCGCCGGGACGCGGAACGCGCGGGCAATGCCGCAGCCCGATCGACGAGCCGCGCCGACAACCCATTCGCTCAGCAGAACGCACCGGCCGTGCAGCAACAGTCTGCCATCGTGCCGCGTGCGGCTGAGCGTCACGGTCCAGGCATCGGCATGTGGGTCGGCATTCTGATTCTCGTCGGCGTGATCGCCCTCGTGCTGCGCTGGACCTTGCGCCGTGCCCGCAAGCAGGACGACAGTCGCGCCGACGACGAGCGTCGCGTGCAACTGAAGCGCGCGACTGAACTGCTCAACACCGTGCGTTCGCTGAAGCTCGACGTGAAGCTTTCCACCGCCCCCGGCCACGAAGCGCTGGAAAAGGAAGTGGAAGCCACTGAAGACCAGTTGCGAACACTGGTCGAAGCGTTATCGAACGGCAAGAATCCGGTCCCGCCCTATCAGCTGGATGAACTCGAGCAGCGCATTGGCAGCCTGCGCGCGCGTGCCGAGGGCCGCCCCGATCCGAACGCGGCGGGCGCGGCAGGCAGTGAGCAATCGCCCTATGCACGCGAAGCCGAGCGCTTCGGCAACCCGCCGCAAGCACCGTATCCGCAGCAAGGGCCGTATCAGCAGCAGCCTCCCGTGGTCGTGCAGCAAGGCGGCGGTTTCGGCGGCGGCATGGGCGGCTTGTTGACCGGCGTACTGCTCGGCGAAGCGCTGAACTCCGGGCGTGAGCGTGTCGTGGAGCGCGACGTGATTGTCGACGACGAAGCGCGCCGTCGCGGTAGCGTCGACAATGGCGGCGACAGCGGCGGCGGCCTCGACTTCGGCCAGGGCTCGAACGACTGGAGCGACAACAGCGGCGGCATCGACATGGGCAGCAACGACGATTCCGGCGGCTGGAGCGACGACACCTGACCGCTCTCAGCGCGTCAAGCGTGGCGCCACGCGCTTTCGCATCGGCATGAAACAGGCTCCTTCGCGGGGCCTGTTTCGTTTTTCAGCCGCGCGCCGCCCAGTATTACGCCCGCCGCGACACCGGCGCCCGCTCCTCCTCGTGTTCTGCAAGCAGCACCGAACCCGCAAACAGCCTCACGATAAAGCGCTCGGCATACGCGACGAGCGCCTCACGGCGTGCGGAGTCGGCATCCAGATACTCGGCGGAAAGGTGAAACAGTTGCAGTACGACCTGCGTGCAGACTTCATCGACAACATCGCGCGCGAGTGTCGGCATGAGCTGCAATTGCACGACGTCGTCCGCCATTTCTGCGGAAACTGCGTGAAGCGTCGCGCGCACGGCTTCGCGCAACGCCGGCGATGTGCCGTGATATTCCGCTAACGCGCTCAGAAACGCCTCGCGGTTGTCCACCGCAAACAGGAAAAACGCGACACACGCGCGCCTCGGCACGCTGTGCGGTTCGTCGTGCGCGGCGAGCCAGCGCTCGCGGCGCAGCATGGGCCGCAAGCGGCGGCTGACCGAGTCGACGGCTTCGCGCGCCAGGTCGTCGAGCGTGTCGAAATGACGATAGAAGGTGTTCGGATTGAGCCCCGCCTCGCGCGCGAGTTCGCGCAGCCCCAGGCTCGCGAAGCTGCGTCCACCTGCTGTCAGACGCAGCGCAGCGTCAATCAGTTTGCGCTTGCCTGCGGGCAAGGCCTGCGCGGCAAGCGCGTCCGACTGCGCTTGCCGCGCCGTTTCGAAAACAGATTTGATGGCCTTCATTGCGGTTTTTGAATTGCCGCGCGGGGCGCGCGTTTGATAGACGTACTCTAAACGATCTTGACGCGAGGTGTACAGTTGTCTACCCTGCGCGGTACGTTCAGGCGGCGAGCATCGGCGGCGAGCAGCAAGCGTCGAGGGCCACGCTGCCTGCGGTGTGTGCCGCGAGCAGATAAAGAGAACACACGACGACAGCGCACAGACGCCGCGCACCAACATTCCTGCTGGAGACCGACGTGACTTCCGCTTCATCCGCCGCATCCACACCCGCCTTCGCGCCGCGCATTGCGATCGTGGGAAGCGGCTTTTCCGGCATCGGCATGGCTGTGCGGCTGCAAAAAATGGGCATCACGTCGTTCACGATCTATGAAGCCGCCGCCGATATCGGCGGGACCTGGCGCGACAATACTTATCCCGGCGCCGGCTGCGACGTGCCCTCGCATCTCTACTCGTTTTCGTTCGAACCGAACCCTGCGTGGTCGCGCGTCTTCAGCGGACAGGCGGAGATTCTCGCCTACCTGAAGCATTGCGCGAGTAAATACGGCGTGGACCGATTCGTGCGCTGCAATGCGCGCGTGGTGGCTGCGCGCTTTGACGAAGCGCGTTACGTGTGGAACGTCGAACTCGACGCGCACGGCACGCGCGAGACGATCGAGGCCGACGTGCTGATCGCCGCGAGCGGCGGCCTGTCGCGCCCGGCGATGCCGCGCATCGCGGGCATCGAACAGTTCGCAGGCAAGCTCTTTCATTCCGCGCGCTGGGACCATGCGTATCCGCTCGAAGGCAAGCATGTCGCGGTGATCGGCACCGGCGCGAGCGCGATCCAGTTCGTGCCGCAAATCCAGCCGCGCGTCGCGCAACTCGATCTGTTCCAGCGCACGGCGCCGTGGATCATGCCAAAGCCCGACAAGGGCATCGGCCGGCGCGCGCGCTGGCTGTTCGAGCATCTGCCGTTCACGCAGCGCCTCGTGCGCAGCGCAATCTACTGGAAGCTCGAATCGCAGGCCATCGCATTCGTGAGAAATCCAAAACTCATGAACCGGCCGATGAAGTTGTGCCTGAGCTACTTGCAGCGGCGCGTCAAAGACCCGGAACTGCGCGCGAAGCTCACGCCGAACTACCGCCTTGGCTGCAAGCGCGTGCTGCTGTCCAGCAACTACTATCGCGCGCTTGTCGAACCCAACGTGGATGTGATCACGACGGGCATCCGCGAAATCGTCGCGGACGGCATCATTACGCAGGACGGTGTGCATCGTCGTGTGGATGCGATCATTTGCGGCACGGGCTTTCAGGTCAACGACGTGGGCCCGCCATTCGACGTGACCGGTATCGGCGGCGCGGACCTCGGAACGCTGTGGCTGCGTGACGGACCGCAAGCGTATCTCGGCACGAGCATCGCGGAATTCCCGAACTACTTCATCATCGTCGGCCCCAATACGGTGCTCGGCCACAACTCGATGATCTACATGATCGAGTCGCAAGTGCAGTACATCGCCGATTGCCTGCGCGTGCTGCGTCAACGCAACGCGCGCGCGATGAACCTGCGGCCCGACGTGCAACGCGACTACAACGCGCGCCTGCAGCAGGACATGCGGCGCTCGGTGTGGGTCAGCGGCTGCCACAGCTGGTACCAGACCAAAAGCGGCAAGGTGACCACCCAGTGGCCTGGGTTCACGTTCAACTTTCGCAAGCGCACACGCCGCGCGCGGCCGCGCGACTATCGCTTCCTGCCTTGATGGGTGCGACGGCCGGGGTGTGGTTGCAAGTCCGGTTCAAATAAAAAGGGAGACGGAAAAACATGGCTAGCATCGAACCGCAGTCGTCGAATCCACCGGCATCCAGCGCCGCCGCGCCGCTGCCGCCCCGCCCGCTCGCCGCCCGCCTCGGTATAACGAGCGTGCCGCGCGACGAATTGCGACGCCGCTATACGCAAAGCGGCTCGAAATTCATCGGCATCATGGGCGCCGATGTGCATTACGTGGACGAAGGCAGTGGCGACGTCGTCGTGATGATTCATGGTTTTGCGTCTTCGCTGCACACGTGGAACCGTGTCGCGGACGAACTCAAGCGCGCTTACCGCGTGATCCGCCTCGACCTGCCGCCGTTCGGCGTGACAGGCCCGCTGCGCTCCGCAACAGGCGCGATCGAAACGATGAACCTGCCGACGTACCGGCGCTTCATCGACACCTTTTTGCAGGCGCTCGGCATTACACGCGCGACGTTCATCGGCAATTCGCTCGGCGGCCTGATTTCGTGGGACTACGCGGTGCGGCATCGCGAGGCCGTCGAGCGCCTCGTGCTGATCGATTCCGCGGGCTTTCCAATGCGGCTGCCCATCTACATCGGCCTTTTCAACAGCGCGCTGGTGCGCGCAACTTCGCCGCGCTGGCTGCCCGAAGCGATTATCAGAAGCGCGGTGCGCAACGTGTACGGCGATCCGCGCAAGCTCGACCCGCTCACGCTGCGGCGTTATGTCGAGTTCTTCCACGGCGAAGGCACACGCGCTGCGATCGGCAAAATGGTCCCCACGCTCGATTTCACCGAACTCGATACCACCCTGCTGACCACACTGGCAGTCCCGACGCTCGTGTTGTGGGGCGCGAAAGACCGCTGGATTCCGACCGCGCACGCGGCCGAATTCGCCCGGCGCATTCCGGGCGCGAAGTCGGTGATGTATCCGGGCCTCGGGCATATTCCGATGGAAGAAGCGCCCGAGCGCGTGCTCACCGACCTGCGCGCGTTTCTCGGCCTGCCGCACGAAAACGCACCGTCACTGCACTCGCCGCACGAAGACACGCGCCGCACGCCGGCTTGAGCGCAGGCAGCAGCACGCGCGCCTAGGCGCCGCCGCCGAGAAAACGCAGCAGGCTCCAGAGAAACTGGCAGAGCATGACGAGCAGTTGCCAAAGATGATAGAGCTGCTGCAAGCCCGAAACGCGCGCGAAGGAATCGATCATTGCTACCGTGAGTAAGGGACGGCTGCGGCCCGCTGGTGGAAATGCACGAGCGCAGCGCCGCCGCAGCGCACATGATAACGACTGAGGGATACCCCGTATCAAGTCGACCGAAAGCCAGCCGTAAACGCATCGAGAAGACGCTGTGTTCGCGCTCGATCAGCGCGTCAGCCGCAGCGTCGCTAGCGTCATCAAGGAGACGTTCATGTCGCGTTTCAGCTTTCGGCGGCCGGCCCGTTCACACGGGGTTGTCGGCGATATCGCCGCGCAGGCCGGCAAACTGGGTATCGAAATCTGCGATGTCTCGGGCCACGTCGACGAGGTCGCCGCTCGTGTGCAGCATCAGGCGCAGGTGTGCCGGGCGCTGCGCGAGTCCGCCGCGCAGACGCTCGCAGGCAATCATCGCATCGCGACGGCCGCGCGCGGTATGCGCGATGTATCGGCGCAGGCCGCGACCGGGGTGCAGGAGTCGCAACAGACGCTGGAGGCATCGCTCGCCGACATCCACGGTCTGGTGGAAGGCGTGACGGTGATCGAGAGCCAGATCGGCGCTTTGCGCAGCGCGCTCGCGCATGTGAGCCGGGTCTCCGAGGAAATCTCGCTGATAGCGCGGCAAACGCATCTGCTCGCGCTCAATGCCGCGATTGAAGCCGCGCGCGCCGGCGAATCGGGCCGCAGTTTCGCGGTGGTGGCGGCCGAGGTGAAGAACCTCTCGGCGAAGACTGCACAGGCGACCGGCCAGATCGAAACCACGCTCGCGGAGCTCACGCAGCAGACCGAGCAACTGATCAACGAAGGCTCGGTGAATACCGAGCGCGCCCATCGCGTGCGCGAAGGCACGCGCAGAATCGGTGACGTCGTGCATTCGACGGGCGACGCCATTGCGCACCTGAACAACGAGGCCTAACAGATCGCCGCGCTCACCGGCGAGATCGAAACGCAGTGCGGCGGACTCGAGGCGCAGGTGCTGGAAATGGCGAGCGGCGTCGAAGACTCCAGCCAAAACTTCGTGCAGGCGAAAGATCGGCTCGGCAATCTGCTCGGCGTGTCGGAGACGCTGATCGAACTCACGGCGGCCGCAGGCGTGGAAACCACCGACACACGCTTTATCGAAGCGGTGCAGAATGCGGCCGCGGCCGTGAGCAAGATGTTCGAGGCGGCCGTCGCGCGCGGCGAGATTTCACTCGACGATCTGTTCGATCAGCACTACGTGCCGGTGCCGGGCAGCAATCCGCAGCAGTTCATGACGCGCTTCACGGCTTTTACCGATCGCGTGTTGCCGGCGATTCAGGAGCCCTTACTCGACCTCGATCCGCGCGTGGCATTCTGCGCCGCGATCGACGTGCGCGGTTATCTGCCGACGCACAATCTGAAGTTCTCGTTGCCGCAGCGCGACGACGTCGTGTGGAATATGGCCAATTGCCGGAACCGGCGCATTTTCAATGACCGCACCGGGCTCGCGGCCGGCTCGCATACGAAGAAGTTTCTGCTGCAGACCTATCGGCGCGATATGGGTGGCGGCGAGTTCGTGCTGATGAAGGACGCGTCCGCCCCGGTGTACGTGCAGGGGCGGCATTGGGGCGGCGTGAGGATCGGATATCGGGTTTAGTCGTGATCCCAACCCTCGTGGCGACAACTACTCATGCGAGCCCCACCCGCCTTTTTTCCGCCCGCTGCATGAAATAGTTGACCGCCACGACGCCCACGGTCACCACCGCGATAAACAGGGTCGCCAACGCATTCATTTCGGGATTCAGCCCCAGTCTGACGCGCGAGAACACCACCAGCGGCAGCGTCGTGGACCCCGGCCCCGAGAGAAACGCCGACAGAACCAGATCGTCGATGGACAGCGTAAAAGACAGCAGCCACCCCGACACCAGCGCCTGAGAAATCAACGGCAACGTAATCGAGAAAAACACTCGCACCGGGGTCGCGCCAAGGTCGAGCGCCGCTTCTTCGAGCGAGGGATGCAATTCCTTCACGCGCGATTGCACGATAATCGCCACGTACGAAATGCACAGCATCACGTGCCCGATCCAGATCGTGAATATGCCGCGTCCCGCCGGCCAGCCGAACCATTTGGCCATTTCGATAAACAGCAACAGCAGCGATATGCCCTGAATCACCTCGGGAATCACTAGCGGCGCGTTGATCATGCCGGTGTACAGCGTAAAGCCGCGAAAGCGGCCCATGCGCGCGAGCACGAAACCGGCCCACGTACCGATAACCACCGACGCAAACGCGGTCAGCACCGCGACTCGCAACGACAGCCATGCGGCGGCGATCAGTTCGTCGTCGTGCAGCAAGGCCGCATACCAGCGCGTCGAAAAACGCGTCCACACGGTGACAAGCTGCGATTCGTTGAACGAATAGACGATCAGGCTGATGATCGGCACATAGAGAAACAGAAAGCCCAGCGCCAACGCGGTGAACTGCAAGATCCGGTTCGGCTTCATCAGCGTCGCTCCTCCATCGCCCTCGCCTGCGCGTACTGGAAGAATGCCATCGGCACCAGCAGCAGCAACACCATTGCACAGGTCACGGCCGAAGCCATCGGCCAGTCGGCGTTGTCGAAGAACTCATTCCACATCACGCGGCCGATCATCAGCGTATTCGCGCCGCCGAGCAATTCCGGAATCACGTACTCGCCCACCGCCGGAATGAACACCAGCAGACAGCCGGCAATAATGCCGTTTTTCGACAGCGGCAACGTGATCTGCCAGAACGCTTTCCACGGCCTTGCGCCGAGGTCGTAAGCGGCTTCCAGCAAGGTCATGTCCATTTTCACGAGATGCGCGTACAACGGCATCACGAGAAACGGCAGGTACGAATACACCATGCCGATATACACAGCGGTATTCGTGTGATACAGCTCGATAGGCGAATGAATCAGGCCGATCGACATCAGAAAATTATTGAGCAGCCCGTTGTTTTTCAGAATACCGATCCACGCATACACGCGAATCAGAAACGACGTCCAGAACGGCAGCATGACGGCCATCATCAGCAGATTACGGCGCGCCGGATCCGAACGCGCAATGTAATACGCCATTGGATAACCGATCAGCAGGCACAGCAGTGTTGAAATCGCCGCCACCACCACCGAATTCACGTACGTCGCGAAGTAAAGGCTGTCCGTGACGAGAAACGCGTAATGCGACAGATCGAGCTTGATATTGAGCGCGCCGTCGGCGAAATTCGTGAGTTCCGTATACGGCGGAATGCCAAGCTGCAGATCGGCAAAGCTGATCTTCACGACCAGCAGAAACGGCACGAGAAAAAACAGCAGCAGCCAGATGAACGGACCGGCCACCACCGCCGTGCGGCCGGTCAGGTTAAAGCGCCGCACCGGCCAGTTGAGGAACGCGTCGAACCGGCGCTTCATGATGTCAGCACCACGCCGGCGGACGCGCTCCAGCGCACGTACACCTCGTCGCCCCACGTGGGCGGATCGATTTCGGTGAGCGCGAGGCTCGTGACGTTCGCAATCACGGTCTTGCCGCCTTCGAGCTTCACGTGATAGAGCGAGTAGCCGCCCATATACGCGATATTGGAGACCACGCCCTTGCCCCAGTTGAACGCGCCTTCGGGCGGCTTGCGCGTGAGCGCGATTCGCTCGGGCCGCACGGAGATCGTCACCGGCATGCCGAGCGGGCCCGTAATGCCATGACTCACATAAAGCCGGGTGGTGAGATCCGGCGTTTCGATGAAGACGTGATCAGGTTCGTCCTCGACCGTATGACCTTCGAACAGATTGGTCGAGCCGATGAATTCCGCCGAGAAACGGCTGTTCGGATACTCGTAGACTTCATGCGGCGTGCCGAGCTGCACGATTTCGCCTTCGCTCATGACGGCGAGGCGGCCCGCCATGGTCATCGCTTCTTCCTGATCGTGCGTGACCATGATGCAGGTCACGCCCACCTGGTCCAGAATGTTCACGAGCTCGATCTGCGTGCGCTGGCGGATCTGCTTGTCGAGCGCGGACATGGGTTCGTCGAGCAGCAGCAGCTTGGGCCGCTTGACCAGCGAGCGCGCGAGCGCGACGCGCTGCTGCTGGCCGCCCGAGAGCTGATGCGGCTTGCGCTTCGCAAAGCGGCCCATCTGTACCAGTTCAAGCGCGGTTTGCACGCGCTCCTTCAGTTCGGCCTTGGGCACACCCTCCTGCTTCAGGCCGAACGCCACGTTCGACTCCACCGTCATGTGCGGAAAGAGCGCGTACGACTGGAACATCATGTTGACCGGCCTGCGATACGGCGGCAGTTGCGCGAGGTCTTCCCCGTCAATCAGGATCTTGCCCGAGGTCACGGTCTCCAGCCCGGCCAACATGCGCAGCAAGGTGGACTTGCCGCAGCCGGAACTGCCGAGTAGCGCAAACAGCTCGCCCTTTTTCACCGACAGATTGACCCCTTTGACGGCCGTGGTCTCGCCGAACTTCTTCACGACGTCGACGACCTGCACGAAATTCCCGGCTGCGTCGCCGCTCGCGGCGTTGCCGCCGGCGGACGGCCCGGCCGTGCGGTCCAGCGCGCCCGACTGCTCACTACTCATCACAATGCTTTACTCCGGCGTTTGACGAACAAAGCCCCCGGTGAACAACCGAGGGCTTCTTGATGATGCCGACCCGTTCCCTGTGGCCGTGGGTCAGCGGCCGGACTTGAACTCGGTCCACAGCCGCGTCTGCAGCCGCTGTACCTCGGGCGGCAGCGGCTTCAACAGGAACAGCGTCTTGATGACTTCAGGCGTGGGGTACACGGCCGGGTCGTTGGCGACGTCCTTGTCCACGTATTTGCGCGCTTCGAGATTGGCGCTCGGGTAGTAGACGGAGTTGGTGATCGCAGCATGAACTTGCGGCGTTTCGATGTAGTTGATCCACTCGAGCGCGGCTTCCTTGTTCTTCGCGTCCTTCGGAATCGCCATCACGTCGAACCACACCGGGGCACCGCCCTTCGGAATGTAGTACTCGATCTTGTAGGGCTTCTTCGCCTCGATCGCGCGATGCTTCGCAATCACGACGTCGCCGGACCAGCCGTACGCGAAGCACACGTCCCCGCCGACCAGGTCGTTGATATAGCCCGACGAGTTGAATTGCGTGATGTACGGACGGATTTTCTTCAGCATGGCGAGCGCGGCGCGGTAGTCGGCCGGGTTCGTGCTCATCGGATCCTTGCCGATGTAATGGAGCGCGGCGGCGAACATCTGGTCCGGCGCGTCGAGCACGGACACGCCGCAGGCCTTCAGCTTCGAGATGTTTTCCGGCTTGAAAAGGATGTCCCAGTTATCGAGCGGCACGTTCTTGCCCAGAATCTGCTGGGCCTTCGTGACGTTATAACCCAGGCCGGTCGTGCCGTAGGCCCAGGGCACCGTGAACTTGTTGCCCGGATCGGCGCCCGCGACGAGCGCCATCAGCGACGGGTCGAGGTACTTCAGATTGGGCAGCTTCGATTTGTCGAGCGGGGCGAAGATGCCGGCGGCGATCTGCTTGCCCGCGTAGTTGCTGGTCGGCACGACGATGTCGTAACCGGAATTGCCTGTCAGAAGCTTGGCTTGCAGAGTGTCGTCGCTGTCATAGTTGTCGTACTTGACCTGAACACCGGTCTGCTTGGTGAAGTTCGGAATGGTGTCCTTGGCGATGTAATCGGACCAGTTGTACACGTTGAGCTGCGTATCTTTCGCTGCCGCCGTCAGCCACGGCGCCGCGCACAAGACCAGCGCAGCCACTTGCCCCACTACCCGTCTTTTCATCCCGTTCTCCGATCTGACCGGTCCGAGCCGGCCCTCCTCACGCACGCCGCGTTGCAGCGACCACGCTGCGCCTGCGGCTCCCCTGAAAAACCCGAAAACTACCATTAATTATTGCGCGGTCCAAAAAAAATGCCGCAGTGTCGCGCAAACGGTACAGCGTAAGCCGTGCCGCCGGAAAATGGGCGCAATTTTAGCGGGTTATAGGCGCATGTCTACCTGAAAAAAAGCCGGGGCGGCAAGGCGATGACCGGGCGGCAGCCGGGCGAGGCGCCCGGCCGGCACTCGCGGGCGTTAGTGCGCGGCGGGTTTGCCGACGGCCTTGTGGCGGCCGCCAGACGCTTTGCTTGTCCAGCCCGCGGGGGCGGGGCCGGCTTCGCGTGAGCGGTTCAGTGCTGACGCAGGCATCGGACAAGTCAGGAGCGGCCATCACTGAGGGAACCAGCGCCTCGCGTCTGCCGGCTTTCCGCCGACTGCCGGCCGACCTCCTCCAGGCACACGCCTTGCGAAACCAGGCAGTCCTTGACCTCAGGCATCCATGAACACCAATCCGTTTGCGCTGCGTCCCAACCGCCGTCGGCCTCTGCCCGAAGGAGGACCCGCGCACTGGTTCTCCTTCGTCGGCGCGGGTGCCCTGATCGCCGTCGGCTATATCGATCCGGGCAATTGGGCGACAGCGCTCGGTGCGGGCGCCGGCTACGGCTACCAGCTGCTCGGCATGGTGGTGCTCTCCAGCCTGATGGCGATGCTGCTGCAGTGGCTGTCGTCGCGGCTCGGCGTCGTTACCGGGCGCGATCTGGCGCAGGTCTGCCGCGAGCGTTCCGGGCCCCGCCGCACGATCTTTCTGTGGCTCACCAGCGAGGTGGCGATCATCGCCTGCGATGTCGCCGAAGTGGTCGGCAGCGCCGTCGCATTGCAATTGCTGCTGGGCGTCTCGCTGACCGTGGGCGTGCTGATGTCCGCGGTATGCACGTTCGCGCTGCTCGCGCTCCAGCAGCAAGGCGGCCGCAAGCTGCAAGCGGTGATCGCGTCGCTGATCGGGTTTGTCGGACTGTGCTTCGTCATTGAACTGGCGCTTGCGCGGCCCGACTGGCACGCGGCGCTGGCCGGCACCGCGCCGAGTCCCGAACTGCTGCGCAACGCGGGCATGCTCTGGCTCGCGGCGGGCATCGTCGGCGCGACGGTCATGCCGCACAACCTCTATCTGCACTCGTCGCTCGTCAAGCACCATGCCCCCGAGAGCAGCGACGCGCAGATCCGCGCCGCGTTGCACGTGGTCAATATCGACACCATCGGCTCGCTTCTGTTTGCGTTCGTGATCAACGCGGCGTTGCTGATCGTGGCCGCGGCGGTGTTCTACTCGAGCGGCCACCGCGACGTCACGGATCTCGCGGACGCGCATCGCCTGATCGCGCCGCTGCTCGGCACACGCTGGGCCGGCATTCTGTTTGCCGCAGCGCTGCTCGCGTGCGGCCTGAGCGCGACCGTGACGGGCACCCTCGCCGGCCAGGCGGTAATGGAAGGTTTTCTGCAACTGCGCCTGCCACGCTGGAAACGCGCGCTGCTCACGCGCGCCCTCGCAATCGGACCGGCACTCGTAGCCGTGACGATGTTCGGCCAGCAAGGCTCGAATCAGTTGCTGGTCGCAAGCCAGGTGGTGCTGAGCCTGCAATTGCCGCTCGCGGTGGTGCCGCTGATCCGCTATGCGTCCGACGCGCGCCTGATGCGAAGCTGGCGCGTGCGCGGCCTGCCGCTCGTGCTGGCGTGGATGTCCGCGACTTTCATCATCGTGCTCAACTGCGCGCTGCTGTGGCAGGTCGCATTCGGCGACTAAGGCGGGAGGCGGGCAGCCGCTGCCCCGGTTTCGCCCGCACGGTGTAGTGAACTTGTAAATGTTCTGTCTGTCTTGACGTGTGCGCCGCCCTGCGGCGCGCCGCGGCGTCGCCAGATGCTGCCGTGATTCGAATGGCTGCGGTGCACTCGCGGCAGCCCTGTTGTGCCACCAGGTTTTCCATTTTCACGCGTCTCGCCCTCAGCGCGGCGAGGCAATGCAGTGCAATGCGGTGCCATGCGATGCGATGCATCGGGCATGATGCCTGCCCGGCCCGCTTCGCGCCGTTGGCCTCACAGCCCTCGCTCCCGGACGACAGCCTATGCCTTTTGTTGCTATCAGCCTCGCGTTCCTTACCGCTCTGTTCGACTGCTCCACGCTGCGCAGCTTCGCCAGACACCGGCGCGGGTCCCGCTGCCGCAAGCGCGGCGGACCGGCCCTCGCCGCGCTGCTCTTGTTGAGCGCAGTTTCCGGTGCGGCGTCTGCGACGGTTTCGATGCTGCAGCCGGCACGCATCGCCGCGGCCAACCAGCCGCTGCAGATCACGCTGCTCTATTGCGCCGACGACGCCGCGGCGCTCACCGTCACCGTGCCCCAGACCTTGCGCGTGAATCTGAGCGGCGGTGAGCAATCTCCGCAACCGCTGGAACTCGCGCGCGAAGCGGGTGTGCCCGACACGTTGCGTCTGCGGCCGGGCCAGTTCCGCAAGGTGCGCTTCACTGCGCCCTGGCCGGAGTCGGCGCGCGGCGAGGTACGCATCGATCCAGTTGGCTTCGACGCTTCCCCGGCGCTCGTCGTGATCAATCGCGGCCCCGATCAGGATGCCATCGCGCAAGCCGAGCGCAGCGAGAGCAAGGCCGGCTCGCCCGCCCAGGCCGCGGCGACGGCAGCCGCGCTCGACGGCCCGACGGGCGACGCGATCTCGCCGCCCGGAGACTCGCTGTCGACGACCGGACGCGGCGTCCTCGCGCACGTCTCCTATTACGAGCCGATGTATATAGCCTTCGGCCACAACGGCGACACCAATGCCCGGCTGCAGCTGAGCTTCAAGTATCGCCTCCGCATTCCGGACGATCTGCGCTCGAAAGCATTCACCGACAACCTGTACTTCGCGTACACGCAAACGTCGGTATGGGATCTCTCCGCGGAGTCGCGGCCGTTTCGCGACACCACGTACTCGCCGCAGTTGTTCTACTACGTGCCCGACACGGGCTGGCGCAGTCCGTTCTTCACGCGTATGGGCTTCGCGGCCGGCATTGCGCATGAATCGAACGGCAAGGGTGGCGACGATTCGCGCAGCATCAACATGCCGTTTATCCGGCCTACGTGGGAATTCGGCGATCTGGCAGCGAACCATCTGACAGTGTCGCCGAAGATCTATTACTACGTCGGCACCAAGAACAACCCCGACATTGCGGACTATCGCGGCTACGTGGACCTGCTGGTCAAATACGGCAGCCCGGACGGCTGGCAGTTGGCTACCACGCTGCGCAAAGGCACCAAGCACTGGTACGGCAGCGTCGACACGCAATTTACCTATCCGCTCGCGAAGCTGATCGGCAGCGCGTGGGGCGGCTATCTGTGGGTCGGCTATTTCAACGGCTACGGCGAGGACCTGCTCGACTACAACAACCGCCGGCGCTGGATTGCGCGCATCGGCTACAGCATCGCGCGATAAAACGACAGGCGGCGGCGATCCGGCGTCCGGCGAACCGGCGATCCGGCGCCTGGCGAACCGGCGATCCGTGCCGCCGTCACGCCGCGCTTGCGTATCGGTTAACATAGCGGCACTCCGCTTTTCCGCTGCAAGGTTCCAGATGGCTTCCAATCTCCACGCTCTTCCCGACAGCCCATGCATTGGCGTGTGTTCGACACTTTTCGACGAAGTCTGCAAAGGCTGCGGCCGCACGGCCGGCGAGGTGTCGAACTGGGTGTTCCTGAGCGACGAGGAAAAGCGCGCGGTGTGGGTGCGCATCGAACAGGAAGGCACGGCCATGCGCTTCCAGAACGACAAGCTCTGAGCGAAGCGCCGGGCGCTTCTTTAGACGCTTCTTTAGAAGCCTCTAAAGACGCTCGTCGAGACATTCCTTAAGACGCTCGTTGAACCGTCCCGGCGACGCGGCTTACGCCGCGCGCCGTTTCACCGCTCAGAAGCGCATGCCGACGCCAAGCCCCACCACCACCGGATCGATGCTGACGCGGCCGAGCGCCTGACTGCCCACCGACGCGTCCGTGTGCATCCAGATCTTCTTGATGTCCGCGTTGACGAACAGTGCCTTCGTCACCTGCACGTCCACGCCGGCCTGCAGCGCCGGACCGAAGCTGTGATTACGGATGGACACCGGCTGAGTGCCGGCGTGCAGCCCATTGTTATAGAACAGCGTGTAGTTCATCCCCGCGCCGACGTAGGGTCGCACGCGCCCGGCGTGATTGAAGTGATATTGCAGCAGCAATGTAGGCGGCAACACGTTCACGCCACCCAACCCGCCGATGCTCGACGTAAGCTGATGCCGCGAAGTGCCGAGAATCAACTCGACGCCGATGTTGTCGCGAATCATGTAGGTGAAATCGAGCTCCGGCACCGTCGCGTTGTTCACGTCGGTATGCAGCGTCGAAAGCGCTCCCGTCGTCGAGACGCTCGGCATGATGCTGATTGCGCGCAAACGCACGAGCACGTCGCCCGCGTGAATGCCGCTCATCGAGTCGTCGCCCGCCGCATGCGCGGGCGCGCTCAGCGCCGTTGCGCACAGCAGTGCAGAAGCAATTGCAACGGTCCTGATGGTGTTACTGAGCGAGACGTTCATTTTCCCTTCCCCGTTTATTGATGATGTGCGGGGATTGTCGAAGCTCAGGCCGCGCGACAGTTTGACTCGCATCAACCGAGCGAGAACGCCCAGCGCCCTGCGACAGCCGGTCGCGCCACGCCGGTCAGCAGCAGTTCAATGAGGTCATGCACGCTGCGAATCGCCGAGCCGAACGGTAGCGCTTCCTTGCCGCGGAAAAACAGGCCGTTCGCCACGTCGCCGCGCAACGCAGCGGCAAGCCGCGTGTCGATGCAGAAATGCCCGAATTTCTCGACGCCGTCGCGCAAGCCGCACACGCTCAGGCATTCGAGCGCGGTTGGGCACGCATGTTTGAGCGCGCCGATCTTCTCGCGAATCCGCGCCTCATGCCGCAAATAGCGCGTGAGCCACGGCGTTTTCACGGCGCGCGCGGGCAAGCCGGTCACGCTGACGAATTCCACAATGTCTTCCGGCGCAGCCTCGGCCAGCACGCGTTTGAAATTCGGATGTGCGTCGCCTTCCTCGGTCACCGCGAAGGGCGTGCCGAGCTGCACCCCGTTCGCGCCAGCGTTCAGCAACGCCCGCACGGCCTCATGACTGTTGATGCCGCCCGCGAGAATCAGCGGCACCTGTTTGCGATCCACGCCGAGCGAGGCAAATACAGCCTCCAGTTCCTCGAGAATGCGCATGAAGTTAAAGCGCTCATCGTCCATGTCCGCGATGTTCGTGACGCCAAGATGCCCGCCCGCGTGCGCCGGATGCTCGATCACCACTGCATCGGGCAGCCGGCCCTTCTTCATCCACTTCTTGAGCACCAGCGCGACGCCGCGGCTGTCCGACAGAATCGGAATGAGCGCAATGTCGTGGCCCTGCGTCATCTCCGGCAGATCGAGCGGCAGGCCCGCGCCCATTACGATCGCGTCGGCGCCGCTTTCGCAGGCAACGCGCACGTAGTCCGCCTGCGCGCTGACTGCCTTCATCACGTTGACGGCGATCATGCCGCGGCCTTCGCTGAGTTTTTTTGCCGCGTGGATTTCGCGCGCGAGCGCCGCCAGATTCGCCTCTTCGAGCGTGGCGCGATCGGGCGACTCGCGGCAGCGTTCGACGAGATCGGGATGGTGATGGCGCAGGTCGATGCTGGCGATCGTGCCGAGGGCGCCCTCGCGCGCCACGCTGCCGGCTAAACGGTGCGCCGAGATGCCGACGCCCATGCCGCCCTGCACGATCGGCAGTAACGAGCGACCACGAATGACTAGCGGAGAGAACGAATGAGAGTGAAGCATGGCGGACCCGGCGGACGATTATCGAAACGTGGATAATCGTCCGTCGGGCGCGGGCGGCGTTGCGTCAGGTCAATCTGCGTGCAAATGCGCGGGCCGCATCGGCGTGGACCTTGACGGCGGTCATGCTTATCAGACTTTGAATTGCATCGATTTGAACTCGAGATATTCCTCGAGACCATAGACGCCGTTCTCGCGGCCAAAGCCCGATTGCTTGAAGCCGCCGAACGGCGCCGCCATATTCCACGCGCCGCCGTTGATGTCCACCTGGCCCGTGCGCAGGCGGCGCGCGACGGCTTGCGCACGCTCGTCACTGCCCGCCCACACCGCGCCGCCGAGTCCGTAGGGCGAATCGTTGGCAATCCGAATCGCTTCCTCTTCGTCCTTGTAGGTCAGAATGGACAGCACCGGGCCGAAGATTTCTTCTTGCGCGATCGTCGCCTTCGGATGCACGCGGCCGAACACTGTCGGCTTGACGAAAAAGCCTTTCGACACGCCGTCAGGCAGCCCCGCGCCGCCCGTCACCAGTTCGGCGCCTTCCTCGATGCCCTTCGCGATGTACTGCTCCACGCGCGCCTGCTGCACCGCGGACGCAAGCGGCCCGAGACGCGTTTTTTCATCGCGCGGATCGCCGGGTGCATACGACTCGGCCGCCTGTTTCGCAAGCGCGCGCGCTTCGTCGTAGCGTGCTTCGGGCACCAGCATGCGCGTGTGCGCCGAACAGGTTTGCCCCGAGTTCAGAAAGCACGCGCTCACCGTGCCTTTTACGGCGGCGGCGAAATCGGCGTCATCGAGAATGACGGACGCCGACTTGCCGCCCAGTTCAAGCGCAACCCGCTTGACCGTCGCCGACGCCAGTTCCGACACGCGCTTGCCCGCGCGCGTCGAGCCGGTGAACGACACCATGTCGACCGATGGATGGCTCGCCAGCACTTCCCCGACCACCGGCCCATAACCGCTGACGAGGTTGAACACCCCGGCGGGCAGCCCGGCTTCGTGAATCGCCTCTGCCAGCACGAACGCATTGAGCGGCGCGATCTCCGACGGTTTGAGCACCACCGTGCAACCGGCCGCGAGCGCGGCCGCGACCTTCAGCGTGATCTGATTGAGCGGATAGTTCCACGGCGTGATTGCCGCGACCACGCCGACCGGCTCGCGCACAACAAGCGAATTGCCGACGCGCTTCTCGAACTCGAAGCTTCGTGCAAGCTGCGCATACGCGCTCCAGTTGTACACGGGGCTGCCCACCTGGATCGCGCGCGCGAGCTTCAGCGGCATGCCGACTTCGCCTGCGATCAGCGCGGCCAGCTCGTCCGTGCGCGCTTTCAGGTTCGCCGCGATGCGCTCCAGATAGTCGCCACGCTCTGCGGCGCTCGTAGCGGCCCAGCCGTCGAAGGCCACCCGCGCGGCGGCAATCGCGCTTTCGGCGTCGGCCTCGACGCCTTCGGGGATGCGTCCCATCACCTGCTCGGTGCCTGAGTCGATCACGTCGATGGTGCCCGTGCCGCACGGCGCGATCCATTTGCCGTCGATATAGAGTTTGTCGTAGGTCTTCATGATGATCGCCTCTGCCTCGGATGTTGGTGGATCTATTCTAACCAGCGTCGCGCAAAGGCTCGGCGTACTTCGCGGCACGCGCGAGGCAGGCGCCAGGCCGGCGCCAAGAAAAAAGCCCGCTTCAAAGAAGCGGGCTTTGCGTTTCGAGAACCTGACAGGGTCGGGCTAAGGAGCTTACTGCACGCCTTGGCTCGCCAGGAAGTCTTCGTAATTGCCGCCGAAGTCGTTCAGCGTGCCGTCCGTCTTCACTTCGATGATGCGGTTCGCGAGGCCGCTCACGAACTCGCGGTCGTGCGAGACGAAAATCAGCGTGCCTTCGAATTTATCGAGCGCGATTTGCAGCGACTCGATCGATTCCATGTCCATGTGATTGGTCGGCTCGTCCATCATCAGCACGTTGTGGCGCCCGAGCATCAGCTTGCCCCAGATCATGCGGCCCTTCTCGCCGCCCGACAGCACTTTCACCGACTTGCGGATGTCGTCGGCATTGAAAAGCAGGCGGCCGAGCGTGCCACGCACCATCTGCTCGTCGTCGCCTTCCTTGCGGTAGGCGTCGATCCATTCCATCAACGTGACGTCCTGCGGAAACTCTTCGTACGTGTCCTGCGGCATGTAGCCGATGTTCGCGTTCTCGGCCCACTTGACGGTGCCGTGATCGAGTTGCAGATTGCCGAGCAGAGCACGCAGCAGCGTGGTCTTGCCCGCGCCGTTCTCGCCGATGATCGCAATGCGCTCGCCCGGCTGCACGCTGATGCTGAAGTTGTTGAAGATGGTGCGCTCGTACTTCTTCGAGATGCTGTCCGCGACCACCGCAATGTTGTGCAGCTTCTTTTCGAATTCGAAGCGGATAAACGGATTCTGCCGCGACGACGGCTTGAATTCCTCAATCTTGATCTTGTCGATCATCTTCAGACGGCTGGTAGCCTGGCGTGCCTTCGACTTGTTGGCCGAGAAGCGGCGCACGAAGTCCTGCAGGTCGGCCACGCGCTCCTTCGCCTTGGCGTTGGCGGCCTGCTGGCGCTCGCGCGCCTGGGTGCTCGCGAGCATGTAGTCGTCGTAGTTGCCGGGGTAGACCTTGAGCGTGCCGTAGTCCATGTCGGCCATGTGCGTGCACACCTGGTTCAGGAAGTGCCGGTCGTGCGAGATGATGATCATCGTCGAGTTGTACTGGTTGAGCACGTCTTCCAGCCAACGGATCGAGTTGATGTCCAGGTTGTTGGTCGGTTCGTCGAGCAGCAGCACGTCCGGCTTCGAGAACAGCGCCTGCGCGAGCAGCACGCGTAGCTTCCAGCCGGGCGCGACGTTGCTCATCGGGCCGTTGTGATCTTCAATCGCGATGCCGATGCCGAGCAGCAGTTCGCCGGCGCGCGCTTCGGCCGTGTAGCCGTCGTATTCCGCGAACTTCGCTTCGAGTTCGGCGGCGTGCATGTAGTCGTCGTCGGTCGCGTCGGGGTTTGCGTAGATCGCGTCGCGCTCGGTCATCGCGGCCCACATTTCGGTGTGACCCATCATGACGACGTCGAGCACGCGCACGTCTTCATAGGCGAACTGGTCCTGGCGCAGCTTGCCGAGGCGCACGTTCGGCTCGAGCATGACGTTGCCGGAGCTCGGCTCCAGGTCGCCACCCAGGATCTTCATGAAGGTGGATTTACCGCAGCCGTTCGCACCGATCAGGCCATAGCGGTTCCCTTCCCCGAATTTGACCGAGATGTTCTCGAAGAGGGGCTTTGGCCCGAATTGCATGGTGATATTGGCAGTAGACAGCACGGCGCGTCCCTTTGAATGTGATATCGGCGAAAAACCCAATATTTTAGCAGGTTATTGGGAAGTCGCCCGGTGCGTAAGTCGGGCGGCGGGGCAATTCGCGGGCGCTGTGGCCTGTGGGTCCGGAGCCACGAGCCTCTAGCCCGAGCCCGAGCCCGCCCCAAGCCAGCCCGCTCAGCAGCCCGATAGCCCGCCTCCCCCTCGCCAGCCCCGCGCGCCCTCTCTAGCCACCGGCGGCGCCGCGCGGCGTCCGCAAAATGTCGATAAACGCCGAAAAGTCGGCCTCGGCGAGTCCCATGGCTGCGCCGAGCCGCAGCAACTGCTGGACCGTCGACGAAACCGGCATCGGCGTGCCCGTCTCGTAGGCCGTTGCGGCGACAGTGTCAACATCCTTCTGAAAAGTACGCAGTGCGCCGATCGGCGCGAAGCCGCCTTGCGTCATGCGTGGCACGAAGGTTTGCAGCAGCACGGAGTCGGCCCAACCGCCGGCGAGCGCTTCAGGCAGCTTCGCGGCGTCAATGCCGCTGCGTGTGGCGAGGCTCACCGCCTCGGCAATCGCTGCAATGGTCGCGGTGACAATCGTCTGGTTGCAAAGCTTGGCGGTTTGCCCCGCGCCGACCTCGCCCATATGCGTGACGCGTGCAGCGTAAGCGCCGAGCAAGGGTCTAACGGCCTCGACGTCGGCCGCCGCGCCGCCGGCCATCACGGCGAGTGTGCCGGCCTGCGCACCGCCGACGCCGCCGGAGACGGGGGCGTCGATCCAACCGAGGGTTGATGCCACGCCCTTGTCAGCCGCAAGCGCCAATTCCGCTGCCCGCTGCGCGAACTCGCGCGTCGCCGCGGGTGGAATGCTCGAATGGTCGACGATCCAGCGAACCCGGCGCGGCTCGCGCGCCACGTCGTCGCCTGCACCAACGCCCGTCGCGAGCAGCCCCGCCGGGCCGAACACGGTCTGCTCGACCGCCGCCGCATCCGCGAGACACAGCAGCACAGCGTCGCAGCGCGTTGCCAGTTCGCGCGGCGTATCGGCCACCTTCGCACCTTCGGCCGTGAGCGCCTCGGCTTTGGCGCGCGTGCGATTCCACACGAACACCGTATGCCCCGCGCGCAGCAGGTGCCGGATCATCGGCGCGCCCATCAGCCCCGGACCGCAAAAGCCTATTTCCACTTTCGAACCTCGTCACGTTCAGATTGCATTGGACAAACATCATAACGGCGCAGCGCCGGCCCACGACGCGCGGCCGGCATACCGGGCATGCGACGTGCGACAGCACCGCTCATGCGGCGGCCCTGTGCAACCGTTCGCGTTGCCTATACTTTTTGAACGCCAACGAAGATAAAGGAGAGACTTCATGTCAGACCACGTCTACAAGCAGATCGAACTGACCGGCTCATCGACCACGTCGATCGACGACGCGATCAGCACCGCGATCGCCAAGGCATCGAAAACGCTGCGTAATCTGCACTGGTTCGAAGTGACGGAAACGCGGGGCCAGATCGAAAACGACCGCGTCGCCTACTGGCAGGTGACGATCAAGGTCGGCCTGCGCATCGACGATTGACGCTGCCCGCGCGCCGAACTCGGCGGCATCGGCGCGATCGGACAAAAAGAGCTGCACAAAAAGAGCTGCGATCCACCGCGAGCGGATGCAGCTCTTTTTCGCGACCGGGGCAAGCGTTGCCGCCGGCTGCTGCTCTGCTCGCTCAGACTAGGCGCTTGGGCCAGCAAGGCGCTTGCGCCAGTAAGCGCTTTCGCCGGCACGGGATTACGGGCTGACGCCCGCTGCGTCCGGGCGAGAACGTGTCGTCGGCGTACGGGAAGGTGGCGCGCTCGCGCGAGGTCGATACGCCCTCACCCCCTCACGCCTTCACACCTTCACGCCCTCCCGCTTACGCCATCAACCACTCAAACCCTCAACCACTCACTTCGGCAGCGAACCGTCCACGCCCTCCACGTACCAGTTCAGGCGCTGCAGCTCAGGGTCCGTCAGCGTCTTGCCGGCCGGCACCTTCTCCGTGCCCAACTGATCCTTGATCGGACCGGCGAACACATCCCACTTGCCGCTCGCCAGTTCGTCGCGCTTTGCCGCGACCTTCTTCTGTGCGTCAGCCGGAATTGCCGAGGTATTCAGATCTTCCAGATCGACCGCCTTCTGCGGAATGCCCCACCACACCGGATCGTTCTTCCACTTGCCGTCCAGCACCTGCTGGATGGCCGCGTTGTAGTAGACGCCCCAGTGCGCGACCACCGAGCCCAGATGCGCGCCCGGCCCGAACTTCTTCATGTCGGAGTCCCAGCCGAACGCATGCACATGCTTTTCCGACGCGGTAGCCAGCGTGGCGCTGGAGTCGGTATTCTGCAACAGCACGTCGGCGCCCTGACCGATCAGCGTTTCGGCCGCCTGCTTTTCCTTGCCCGGATCGAACCAGCTGTTGATCCAGATAACTTTGGTATGCACCTTCGGATTCACCGAGCGCGCACCGAGCGTGTAGGCGTTGATGTTGCGCACCACTTCCGGAATCGGTACGGACGCAACGAAGCCGAGCGTGTTCGTCTTCGTCACATAGCCCGCGGCCACGCCGGCGAGATACGCGCCCTGATACATGCGCACGTCGTAGGTGCCGAAGTTCGGCGCCTTCTTGTAGCCGGTCGCATGCAGGAACACGGTGTCAGGGAAATCTTTCGCGACCTTCAGTTCGAAGTCCTGATAACCAAAGCTCGAACCGAAGATGATCTTGTTGCCCTTGTTGGCCAGATCGCGGAACACGCGCTCCGAATCCGCCGATTCGGGCACGTTTTCAATGCGCGTGATCTTGATCTTGTTGCCGAACTTCGCTTGCGCCTCCTTCGAGCCCTGGTCGTGCGCGAAGGTCCAGCCGGCATCGCCCGGATTGCCCAGATAGACGAACGCGACACCTGGCGCTTCCGCCGCCTGCGCTGCTCCGGCAAGCGGCGCGGTCACGGCGGCAGCCAGCGCGAGCGAGGCGGCGCCCCACGCGAAAGCGGTCAGCACATTTCTTTTCTTCATGTTTTCTCCTGTCGTGTGATCCAGTGATTGAAACGTATGGCGATGCACGCGGCGCGTCAGCCTGCCGAGAAAAACGGCTTGCCGAGCGAGGCCGGCGCATTCAGGCGAATCGTGTTGGGGTTGCGCGAAATGAGCACGAGCACGACGACCGTGGCAACGTAAGGCAGCATTGCGAGGAATTGCGTGGGCACCGGCACGCCGATCGCCTGCGCATAGAACTGCAGGCCCGTCACCGCGCCGAACAGCAGTGCGCCGATCAACAGGCGCCCGGGACGCCACGTCGCGAACACGACGAGCGCGAGCGCGATCCAGCCGCGGCCCGACGTAAGCTGTTCCTGCCACAGGTGTAGATTGACGATCGAGTAATAACCGCCCGCAAGACCTGCCATGCCGCCGCCGAACGCGACCGCGCCATAGCGTACGCCGACCACCGGAAAGCCGACCGAATGCGCCACCTGCGGCGATTCGCCGACCGAGCGCAGCACGAGCCCGGCGCGCGTGCGATACAAAAACCAGCCGATCACCGCGAACATGAGGAACGCGAGGTAATCGAGCGGCGTGAGACTGAACAGCGCGGGTCCGAGCACCGGAATCTTCGAGAGGCCGGGAATGGCCCACGTGTCGATGCTGGCGCGCACTGCCGCCGACGTGTAGGGCTTACCGACATACGCGGACAGCCCAATGCCGAAGATGGTCAGCGAAAGGCCGGTGGCGACCTGGTTGGCGAGCATGGTCAGCGTGAGGAACGCGAACAGCAGCGACATGGCGAGGCCCGCGCCGATGGCGGCCAGCACGCCGAGCCACGGGCTGCCGGTGATCGCCGTGACTGCGTAGCCCGTCACGGCGCCCATCAGCATCATGCCTTCCACGCCGAGATTGAGCACGCCCGACTTTTCGGCGACGAGTTCGCCCGCGCCCGCGAACATCAGCGGAATCGCAGCGGTGACGGCGCTCGAAGTGAGCGCGCTGGCTTGTTGAATATCCATGAAATGCGGCGGCTGTCAGTAGCGAAACGGTGGGCGAATCAGTGGGCTTGCGCGGCAACGGAGCGCCGGCGCACACGGTAGTTCACGAACAGGTCGGCGCCCAGCAGGCAGAACAGCAGGAGTCCCTGGAATACGCCGGAGAGTGCTTGCGGCAGTTGCATCGAGGTTTGCACCGCTTCGCCGCCCAGGTAGAGCAGCGCCATCAGCAGACTCGCGAGTACAATGCCAAGCGGATGCAGCCGTCCGACGAACACCACGATGATCGCCGTGAAGCCGTAACCCGGCGACCATGTCGCCTGCAACTGACCAATCGGTCCGGCGATCTCGCCCATGCCGGCGAGACCCGCGAGCGCGCCGCTGATGAGGAGCGACATCCAGATCGTTTTCCTGTCGGAGAAGCCCGCGTAGCGTGCGGCAAGCGGCGCAAGACCGCCGACGTTCATCCGGTAGCCGGCGAAGCTCTTGCGCATGAACAGCCATACGAGCGGAATGGCGGCCAGCGTAATGAACACCGATGCGTTCAACCGCGTGCCGCGCAGCCATTTCCAATGCCAGTCGCCGTAAAGCGTCGGGTACAGCGCGTCGCCGCTGAACATTTCCGAGAGCGGAAAGTTCATGCCCTGCGGATCGCGCCACGGTCCGCTCACCAGATAAATCAGCAGTTGCGTCGCGACGTAGGTGAGCATCAGGCTCACGAGAATTTCGTTGGTGTTAAAGCGGCTTTTGAGCAGCGCTGGAATGGCCGCCCACAGCATGCCGCCGATCACGCCGGCAAGCATCATCAGCGGCAGGATCCACCAGCCGCTCGCCTGATCGAAATAGATCGCGACGCCGCTCGCCGCAATGCCGCCGAGCAGCATCTGCCCTTCGGCGCCGATGTTCCAGACGTTTGCGCGATAGCCGATCGCAAGGCCGAGGCCGATCAGGCAGAGCGGCGACGCCTTGAGCAGAAGCTCCGACCAGCCGTTCACGCTGGAAAGCGGTTCGATGAAAAACGCGTGCATCGCCTGTAGCGGATCGCGGCCGACGAGACCGAAGATCACGAAACCGATGGCGAGTGTCAGCAACGCGGCAATCAGCGGCACGGCGAGCTGCATGGCGCGCGAGGGCGTGGTGCGCGCTTCGAGTCGGTATGGAAGAATCATGGGTAACGTGATGAGCGTTGGTATTGTCGTGGGCGGCTGTGTTCTGCCTGGTGTCGAGTAAGGGTCGCGGCGCAGCCACCGCTTAAGCGTGCGCGGGATGCCCCGCTGAAGGCGCCGCGCCCTCGCGCTCGCCGAACAGGCCGGCCATCCAGCGGCCGATTTCCTCGGCGTTGGTTGCACCCGTCGCGCGTACCGGCGAGAGCCGGCCGCCCGCGAGCACCGCGATGCGGTCGCAGATGTCGAACAGCTCTTCCAGTTCCTCCGAGATCACAAGGATCGCCACGCCGCGCGCCGACAGGTCGAGCAGCTGCTGGCGAATGAACGCGGCAGCGCCGACGTCGACACCCCATGTGGGCTGCGCGACCACCAGCACCTTGGGCGCCTGCAGAATCTCGCGTCCCATGATGTACTTCTGCAAGTTGCCGCCCGAGAGGCTTTGCGCGAGCGCTTCGGAACCGCCGCAACGCACGTCGAACGCTTCGATGCAGCGCTTCGCGAACGCGCGCATGGCGCCCGCCTTGATCCACCCGGAGCTCACCATGTTCTGCCGGTGCGCGGTGAGCAGCGCGTTTTCCGAGAGCGTCATCGCCGGCACCGCGCCGCGGCCAAGCCGCTCTTCCGGCACGAAGCCGAAACCGAGCGCGCGCCGCGCCCCCGCGCCCAGACGCCCGGCGGGCTTGCCGCAAATGCTCACGGCGTCCATGCGCGAGCCGCGCTTTTCGCCCGAGAGCGCCGACAGCAGCTCCGCCTGGCCATTGCCCGAGACGCCGGCAATGCCGAAAATCTCGCCCGCATGCACGGCGAACGAAACGTTCTGGAGCGACGTGCCGAACGGGTCGTCGCTCGCGACCGACAAGCCTTTCACGTCGAGCAGCACGTCACCCGGACTGTGCTCGCGGCGCGTGTAGTCGGGCAGCGAATGGCCGACCATCAACTGCGCGAGCGACGCGTGCGTTTCCTCTTTCGGCTTCACGTGGCCCGTCACGCGGCCGCCGCGCATCACCGTGGCGGTGTCGCACAGTTCCTGGATTTCATCGAGCTTGTGGCTGATGTAGAGAATGCTGCAGCCTTCGGTGGCGAGCCGCTTGAGCGTCGCGAACAGCTTGCGGACTGCCTGCGGCGTGAGCACGGAGGTAGGTTCGTCCATGATCAGAAGACGCGGATTCTGCAGCAGGCAGCGCACGATCTCCACGCGCTGACGCTCGCCCACCGTCAGGCTATGCACGTGACGCTGCGGGTCGATGTCGAGCCCGTAGTCCGCGGACACCTCGCGGATGCGTTTGGCGAGTGCCTTCAGATCGAACGGTTCGTCGAGTGCGAGAGCAATGTTTTCGCCGACGGTGAGCGTCTCGAACAGCGAAAAGTGCTGAAACACCATGCCGATGCCGAGCTTGCGTGCCGCCGCCGGGCTCGCGATCTCGAGCGCCTCGCCTTCCCAATGGATTTCCCCGGCGTCCGGGCGCACCGCGCCGTAGATGATCTTCATCAGCGTGCTCTTGCCGGCACCGTTTTCGCCGAGCACCGCGTGGATCTCGCCGGGCGCGACGATCAGCGTGACGTCGTCGTTCGCTCGCACGGCGGGATATTGCTTGGTGATGCCCTTGAGCATCAGCCGGGGCGCCGTTTGTTTGGGTCCGGAGTCCCGCTGCGTGGCAGCGCCGTCGCGATAAGAAGAGTTGCTCATGTGATTCCGTAGTGCGTCAGTGAAGCCGTTGCGCGAGGCTCGCCCGCGTGGCCGCGAGGCGATCCGTCACCACAACCGGATGACAATACCTAATTCGAACCGGTCAGTCGAGCCGCCAAAATTCGCGCAAAGCCCCGCCACAGCACGCTCTGCGGGTATGTCTCGCTTGACGCGCCTTTTCGTTCATATTAAAACGCATATACCCCAGCACCCAGTCGATCAGCCAGAACATATATTTCGGAGAAGTCATGAGTCAGCAACGCGAGGCGATCGATACTTACCTTTTACGCGTCTTGCACACCTTGTTGATGGAGCGCAGCGTCACCCGCGCGGCCGTCAAACTGAATCAATCGCAGCCGGCCATTAGCGCCGCGTTGCGCCGCTTGCGCGACATCACCGGCGACCCGTTGCTGGTGCGCGGCAAGTCCGGCATGGTGCCCACCGAATACGGCCTGCGCCTGCTCGAACCGGTGCAGAACGCGCTGCGGGAAATCGAGCGCATCAAATTCCAGCAGCACAATTTCGACCCCGCAACCTCCATTCGCTGCTACCGGATCGGCTGCCCCGATTATCTGAACGTGCTGTTCGTGCCGACGGTGGTCGAGCGGTTTCGCCAGGCGGCGCCCAATGCGACGCTCGAATTTCATTCGCTCGGCCCCGCGTTCGACTATGAGCTGGCGCTCGAAGACGGCAAGCTCGACATCGTGGTCGGCAACTGGCCGGAGCCGCCGGAGCAACTGCATCTGTCGAACCTTTTCGTCGACCAGATCGTCTGCCTGATGAGCAACACGCATCCGTTCGCCAAGCGCGGCGGGCTCACGCTCGACCAGTACCTGAACGCCCCGCATCTCGCCCCCACTCCGTATTCGGTCGGCCAGCGCGGCGCAATCGACGTGCACCTCGCGCGCGAACGCCTGAAACGCCACGTGGTCGTCACGCTACCGTACTTCAATCTGGCGCCGTACGTGCTGATCAAGTCCGATCTGATCTTCACGACAACGCGTCTTTTCGCGGACTACTACGCCAAGTTCCTGCCGCTCACCGTAGTGCCCGCGCCGCTCGACTTCCCGCCGATGCAGTACTACCAGCTGTGGCACGAGCGCGTCCATTACTCCGATGAAGTGCGCTGGCTGCGCAGCCTCGTCGCCGAAGCGACCCGAACGCTGATCGACAAGCCTTGACGTGTCGGCGCCGCGCGCGGCCGGCGGTGGATGCATGCGCGACTGCATGCACGCCCCTCGCGCGAGTGCCGCCGCGCACGCGCTGTATGTCACGCCGCGGCTTCGTCAAGCGCTTTCGCGAGCCGGTTGTGGCGCTCGATGACCGGCGCGAGCTCCAGCGTCGTCAACTGTCCGTCCCGCACCACCACCTTCCCGCCTATCACGCTATGGCTCACCTGCGACGGCGCGCAGAACACCAGCGCCGCAACCGGGTCGTGCAGTGCGCCGGCAAAGAGCGGCTGGCGCAGATCGAACGACACGAAGTCCGCCGCCATGCCCGGCGCCAACGCGGCGATGTCGTCGCGGTTGAGCACCCGCGCACCGCCCAGCGTGGCGATTTCGAGCGCTTCGCGCGCGGTCATCGCATCCGGTCCAAAACCGACTCGCTGCAATAGCAGCGCCTGGCGCACTTCGGCGACCATCTGCGCGCCGTCGTTCGACGCCGAGCCGTCGACGCCCAGCCCCACCGGCACACCCGCGAGCCGCATCCGCCTGACGGGCGCGATGCCCGACGCGAGCCGCATGTTCGAGCACGGACAATGGGCCACGCCCGTGCCGGTGCGCGCGAACAGCTCGATGCCGGCGTCGTCGAGTTGCACGCAGTGTGCATGCCACACGTCGCGGCCTACCCAGCCGAGGTCTTCTGCGTATTGCGCGGGCGTCATGCCGAACTTTTCGCGGCTGTACGCGATGTCGTTGGCGTTCTCGGCGAGATGCGTATGCAGCGACACGCCGTAGTGCCGCGCGAGCGCCGCCGATTCGCGCATCAGATCGCGGCTCACCGAAAACGGCGAGCACGGCGCGACGACCACGCGCAGCATCGCGTAACGGCCTTCGTCGTGATATGTCTCGATGAGGCGTTGCGTGTCTTTCAGAATGTCCGCCTCGCGCTCCACCACGGAATCGGGCGGCAGACCGCCGTCCTTGCGCCCCACGCTCATGCTGCCGCGCGCCGCGTGAAAACGCATGCCGATGCGTCGTGCGGCGGCAATGCTGTCGTCAAGCCGGCTGCCGTTCGGATAGATATACAGATGATCGCTCGAGGTCGTGCATCCGGAGAGCAACAGCTCGGCCATCGCGGTGAGCGTCGACACTTCGATCATCTCCGGCGTGAGGTTCGCCCACACCTTGTAGAGACTCGTGAGCCAGCCGAACAGTTCGGCGTTCTGCGCGGCCGGCATCGCGCGCGTCAGGCTCTGGTACATATGGTGATGCGTGTTCACGAGCCCCGGAATCACCAGGTGCCCGCGCATGTCGAGCACCTCGTCGGCGTGTGCGGGCAGTTGGGCCGTGGGTCCGACCGCGACAATGCGGTTGTCCTCGATATACAGGCCGCCGTCGCGCAGTTCGCGCCGTGCGTCGTCCATCGTGACCAGCATGTCTGCATGTTTCACCAGCATGGTTCGGGCTGGCTTGCTGGTTCTTTGTGCTGCGGGTTCCATCGTCATCCGTTTCTCCGCCTGATTGCTTCCGTGCAAAGTCGTTCGAACGCGATGTGACGGCACACGAACCGGCGCCGCCGCGTCCCGTCGAACGCCGTTGGCCCGGTTACCCAGCGTCATGCGCCGTCTTCGGGACGTGTGCCGCGTCAAGCCCGCGCTGTCCGCGCGGGCGTCGTATGCTGCGGCGCACAGGCGTAACCTTCGGCGGCCAAAATAAGGCTGGCAACTCGCGGCGTTGCGATAACCAACTTAAGGCCGCCGATATAGTGGGGCATTTTTGACGCCGGTACGATCCAGTGGGGATCGCATATGCGCAAAGCGTCGCCGCGCTCCGGCTCGCTGCGGCTATAGGCGCACGGTCCTTCATGCGCCAGCTATTATCTTTCTTATCGCGCGCGCGTTCGACAGAACAAGTTTTTACAATGGCTCCCACGGCGCTCGCTTCAATTCGCCGACGGGTATGTAGCCACTGACGTGGAGCCTCGATCCGCCGCAAACGTATCTGGATCGGGCTGCCGCCGAAACCTCGCAAACACACAAGGAAAATTGCGAATGGGA
>Ga0209796_10000176_pt1 | contig 69424 bp, 58 predicted proteins | sample AgamicOrSfrz_FD_187167 | JGI IMG/M metagenome (GOLD analysis project Ga0209796, IMG submission 187167) | Agave microbial communities from Guanajuato, Mexico - Or.Sf.rz (SPAdes) (version 2) | ecosystem: Host-associated > Plants > Phyllosphere > Phylloplane/Leaf | place: Guanajuato, Mexico...
GGCTCAACGAGATCGCCTCCGAGCGGCTCGGGGAGACGGCCGTGATCGCCAAGGCGCACCACGGCTCGGTGTCGAAGGAGCAGCGTGCGCTGATCGAGGACGACCTCAAGCGCGGTCGTCTACCCGCGGTGGTGGCGACGAGCAGCCTCGAGCTCGGCATCGACATGGGTGCGGTGGACCTCGTCGTCCAGATCGAGTCGCCCCCGAGCGTCGCGAGTGCCCTGCAGCGGGTCGGCCGGGCCGGGCATCAGGTCGGGGAGGTGTCGCGCGGGGTGCTGTTCCCCAAGCATCGCGGCGACCTGGCCCAGACGGCGGTCGCTGTGGAGCGGATGCGGACCGGCCAGATCGAGGCGCTGGCGGTGCCGGCCAACCCGCTGGACGTCCTCGCCCAGCAGGTCGTCGCGGCGACGGCGCTCGATGCGTGGCAGGTCGACGAGCTCTACGACCTGGTCCGCCGGGCGGCACCGTTCACGACCCTGCCGCGCAGCGCCTACGACGCGACCCTGGACCTGCTCGCCGGCCGCTATCCCTCCGACGAGTTCGCCGAGCTGCGCCCCCGGCTCGTCTGGGACCGCGTCACGGGCGTGCTGACCGGTCGCCCCGGCGCGCAACGGCTCGCGGTGACCAGCGGGGGGACCATCCCCGACCGCGGCCTGTTCGGTGTCTACCTGGTGGGCGAGGGCACCGGGCGACGGGTCGGCGAGCTGGACGAGGAGATGGTCTACGAGTCGCGGGTCGGCGACATCTTCGCGCTGGGTGCGACCAGTTGGCGCATCGAGGACATCACCCACGACCGGGTGCTGGTCTCGCCGGCGCCCGGCATTCCGGGCCGACTGCCGTTCTGGAAGGGGGACACGCTGGGCCGTCCGGCCGAGCTCGGCGCCGCGATCGGCGGGTTCACCCGCGAGCTGGTGAGCGTCACCCCCACCCAGGCCACGCAGCGCGTGATGGCCAGCGGCCTGGACGAGTGGGCCGCCGGCAACCTGCTGGGCTACCTCCAGGAGCAGGTCGAGTCCACCCGGGTCCTGCCCAGCGACACCAGCATCGTGGTCGAGCGGTTCCGCGACGAGCTCGGCGACTGGCGGCTGGTGGTGCACAGCCCCTACGGGACGCCCGTGCACGCTCCGTGGGCGCTGGCGATCAACGCGCGCCTGCGGGAGCGGTACGGCGTGGACGGGCAGGCGATGGCCTCCGACGACGGCATCGTCGTGCGGATCCCGGACACGGAGGCCGAGCCGCCGAGCGGCGACGTCGTCGTCTTCGGCGCCGAGGAGATCGAGGACCTGATCACCACCGAGGTGGGCGGCTCGGCTCTCTTCGCATCCCGGTTCCGCGAGTGCGCGGCCCGCGCGCTGCTGCTGCCGCGCCGTGACCCCGGACGGCGCTCGCCGCTGTGGCAGCAGCGGCAGCGAGCCGCGGCGCTGCTGGAGGTCGCCGCTCGGTATCCGAGCTTCCCGATCGTGCTCGAGGCGGTGCGCGAGTGCCTGCGCGACGTCTACGACCTGCCCGCGCTGGTGGGCCTGCTCGGCCGGATCGAGCGCCGCGAGGTGCAGGTCGTCGACGTCGCGACGACCCAGCCCTCGCCGTATGCGCGCAGCCTGCTGTTCGGGTACGTCGCCCAGTTCATGTACGAGGGCGACTCCCCCATCGCCGAGCGACGGGCGGCGGCGCTCTCGCTCGACCAGGGGCTTCTCGCCGAGCTCCTCGGCCGGGCGGAGCTGCGCGAGCTGCTGGACCCGGACGTGCTGGCCGAGGTCGAGGCGGAGCTCCAGCGCACCGCCCCCGAGCGGCGCGCCCGCGATGCGGAGGGCCTGGCGGACCTGGTCCGCCTGGTCGGGCCGCTCTCCACCGCCGAGGCGCGCGAGCGCTGCCTCCCCGAGGCACCCGTCGAGGACTGGCTCGAGGCGTTGCGCGCACAGCGGCGGCTGGTCGAGGTCCGGATGGCCGGCGAGCCGCGGTGGGCGATGGTGGAGGACGTGGGACGCCTGCGGGACGGCCTCGGCGTACCCGTCCCGCCCGGGACACCCGCGACCTTCGCCGAGCCGGTCGAGGACCCGGTCGGGGACCTGGTCTCGCGGTATGCGCGCACGCATGGACCGTTCACCGCCGAGCAGGTCGCCGAGCGGCTCGGGGTGGGCGGCGCGGTCGTGCGCCACACCCTGCAGCGGCTGGCCGCCCGAGGGCGGGTGCTCGACGGCGAGTTCCGGCCCGGTGGCTCCGGGACGGAGTGGTGCGACGCCGAGGTGTTGCGCAGCCTGCGGCGGAGGTCGCTGGCGCGGCTCCGCCACGAGATCGAACCGGTCGAGGCGCCCGCCCTGGCCCGGTTCCTGCCGGCGTGGCAGCGCCTCAGCGCCGCCTCCGGCCGAGCGCTCAGGGGCGTCGACGGCGTCCTGACGGTGGTCGACCAGCTGGCGGGCGCGCCGGTCCCCGCGAGCGCGCTCGAGCCCCTGGTGCTGGGCTCGCGCGTGGTCGACTATGAGCCGGCCCACCTCGACGAGCTCACCGCCTCCGGCGAGGTCCTGTGGGCGGGTCACGGCTCGCTGCCGGGAAGCGACGGGTGGGTGTCCCTCCACCTGGCCGACAGCGCCGAGCTGACGCTGCCCGAGCCGCAGCCGTTCGAGAGCACCGAGCTGGGCGAGCGGCTCCTGGAGGCGCTCGCGCCGGGCGGTGCCTGGTTCTTCCGGCAGCTCTCCGACGCGGTCGGCGCCACCGACGACGCCGCCCTCGCCGCGGCCCTGTGGGACCTGGTGTGGTCGGGGCGGATCGGCAACGACACCCTGGCACCGCTGCGGGCCTTGACCCGCACCGGCACGCCCGCGCACCGCACCCGCCGGCCGCCGCCGCGCACCCGGCTCGCCGCGGGCCGCCCGGCCAGCGGTCGGCCCCGCATGCCGGCTCGCACCGGCCCGCCGGAGACATCCGGCCGGTGGTCGCTGTTGCCGGCGGTCGATCTCGACCCGACGAGACGGGCCCACGCCACCGCCGAGCGCCTGCTGGACCGGCACGGCCTGGTCACGCGGGGTGCGGTCACGGCCGAGCGGGTCAGCGGCGGGTTCGCGGCCGTCTACAAGGTGCTCTCCGCGTTCGAGGACTCCGGCCGGTGCCGCCGCGGCTACTTCGTCGAAGGGCTCGGCGCTGCCCAATTCGGCACGGCGGGCGCCGTCGACCGGCTGCGCACCTTCGCGACGGTCCGCGAGGACGAGAAGCCGACCGCTGTCGCCCTGGCCGCCACCGACCCAGCCAATCCCTACGGCGCCGCGCTCGGCTGGCCCGAAGGCGGGGACGGCGGCCACAAGCCGGGCCGCAAGGCCGGTGCCGTGGTCGTCCTCGTGGACGGCGAGCTGACCCTCTACGTCGAGCGCGGCGGCCGCACGCTGCTGTCCTGGAGCGAGGAGGAGCGGGCGCTGACGGCCGCCGCGCACGAGCTCGCGGCCGCCGTACGCCGCGGCGCCCTCGGGCGGCTCACCGTCGAGAAGGCCGACGGCGCGCCGGTGCTCGGGTCGGGCGAGACCCCCTTGCGGCGGGCGCTGCAGCTGGCCGGCTTCGTCGCGACCCCGAAGGGGCTGCGGCTGCGCGAGGGCCTACGCGAGGGCGGACCGGGTGCCTGAGGGCGACGCCGTCGCGCGCACCGTCCGCCGGTTGGACCAGGCTCTGACCGGCGCGGTGCTCACCCGCACCGACTTCCGGGTGCCCCAGCACGCCACGCTCGACCTCAGCGGCCAGCGCGTCGAGGGAACGACCGCGCGCGGCAAGCACATCCTGACCCGCATCGGCGCGGACTGGACCGTGCACACCCACCTGCTGATGGACGGATCCTGGGCGACGCTGCGCCGCGGTCAGCGCTGGCCGAAGGCACCGCATCTGGCGCGCGTGGTGCTCGAGACCTCCGAGCGCCAGGCCGTCGGCTTCCAGCTCGGCATCCTGGAGGTGGTGCGACGCGGCGAGGAGGAGGCGCTCCTGCAGCATCTCGGCCCCGATCTGCTCGGCCCGGACTGGGACGAGCACGAGGCCGTCCGTCGCCTGCTCGATCATCGCGATGAGCCGGTGTTCGACGCGCTGCGCGACCAGCGCAGCCTCGCCGGACTCGGCACGATGTGGGCCGCGGAGGTGTGCTTCACCATGGGTGTGCACCCGCAGACGCCGGTGGGCGCCGTCCCCGACCTGCTCCGGATGGTCCGGGTTGCCCATCTGCGGCTGACCGATGCGGTGCGGCGGCGGCCGCCCGCCAATGCGGTCTACGGCCGGGGCCGGGCCACCTGCCTCCGATGCCGAACGCCGATCGAGCGCCTGGAGATGGGTGCGGAGGACCGGCCGCGGCCGGCGTACTTCTGCCCCTCGTGCCAGCCGCTGCGCGGCTCGGGTTGAGCGCCTCTCAGGCCGCGGAGGCGACCACGGCGCCGGTGTTCCGCACGGGGATGGGGGTGGGCAGCGTCGCCGCCTCCTCGATCGCGACAGCGTCGGAGACCTCCCGCAGCACCGTCGCCAGGCTCACCTCCATGGCGGTGCACAGCGAGGCGAGCAGCTCGGAGGACGCCTCCTTCTGCCCGCGCTCGATCTCGGAGATGTAGCCCAGGCTGACCCGGGCCTCGGCGGACACCTCGCGGAGGGTCATCCCGCGATCCACGCGCTGCGCACGGAGCACATCGCCGAGCACCCGACGAAACAGCACCATCGGCCTGCCTCCTCCGTTCGGACCGTCCATCACTGTGTGGTGTGCCAACGCTACCCGAGGGCTGTTGATTCCCGCCGCACCGTAGCCGTCGCGTCCAGCTCCGCCTCGAGCTCGGCGAGCGCGCGCAGGCACGTCTCCTCCTGGATCGTCGGCCGATCACCGTCCAGGTTGAGCTCAATCGAGCGCAGAACCCCAGGACCGGCGATGCCGACGTACACGGTGCCGACCGGCTTCCCCTCCTGCTCGCTGGGGCCCGCGACACCGGTCGTGGACAGCGCGTACGTCGCACCGGTCAGGCCGCGCACCCCCGCCGCCATCGCCTCAGCGCACGCCCCGGAGATCACGCCCTGCCGCTCGACGATCTCGGCGGGCACCTCGAGCAGCGAGACCTTGACCTCGGTGGCATAGCTCACCACTCCCCCGAGGTAGGTCGCTGAGACCCCCGGCACGTCGGTGATCAGCACCGCGAGTTGGCCACCGGTGAGTGACTCCGCTGTGGCCAGCGTGTCCCCGCCGGCACGCAGCTTGAGGAACACGCGGGTCGGCAGCGACGGCTCGGACATGGCTCGATCCTACGGGCGCGCCTACGGGGGCTCGGGGACGCCCGTACGCTCGAGCCATGGCCCTGCCCATCGAGGACTACGCGCTGATCGGAGACCGCCGCACTGCCGCCCTGGTCGGCACCAACGGCTCGATCGACTGGCTCTGCCTGCCCGAGTTCGACAGCGCCGCCTGCTTCGCCGCGCTGATCGGCACCGACGACCACGGGCACTGGCAGCTCGCCCCGACCGCCGAGCACACGACCAGCAGGAGGTACGTCGGGGCCAGCAGCGCACTCGAGACGACGTTCACCACCGAGCAGGGCGTCGTCACCCTGACCGACATCATGCCGGCGGGCGACGGCCGCGCCGACGTGGTGCGGATCCTGCGCGGCGTGCGCGGCACGGTGAACATCAAGCACGAGTGGCTCGTGCGCACCGACTACGGCGAGGTGCTGCCGTGGGTGCGCCGCCAGCACATCGGCCGGGAGAAGGTGATCACCGCCGTCGCCGGCCCGGACAGGCTGGTGCTGCGCGGGCCCCGGCTGCCGCGGGCCGCCGACCACCGGCACACCGACCGCTTCGACGTGCGCGAGGGTGACGAGCTGGCGTTCGTGACCACCTGGGTGCCGTCGTACGTGCCGCTGGACGAGCTCGAGGGTCTCGACATCGTGCTGCGTGCGGTGGACACGACGATCGCCGAGGACCAGGAGTGGGCCGATCGATGCACCGCCCAGGTGCCGCACCGCGACCTGGTGGTCCGCTCGCTCCAGACCCTGCGGTTGATGACGAGCTCGCTGACCGGCGGCATCGTGGCGGCGCCCACGACCTCGCTCCCGGAGGACTTCGGCGGCGTTCGGAACTGGGACTACCGCTACTGCTGGCTGCGTGACGCCTCGCTGACCATCGCCAGCCTGATCCGCGCCGGGTACGTCGACGAGGCGAACCTGTGGCGTGATTGGCTGCTGCGGGCTGTCGCCGGCGACCCGCAGGACCTGCAGATCATGTACGGGATCGACGGTCGGCGCCGACTGCCCGAGAGCACGTTCGACCATCTCCCGGGGTACGCCGACTCGCGTCCGGTCCGAATCGGCAACGCGGCCGTCGACCAGCTCCAGCACGACGTCCTGGGCGAGGTGATGGACGCTCTGGCGCTCGACCGGGGCGCCTCGGGCGAACCGGACCCGAACGCGTGGGCGCTGCAGCGTGCGCTCGTGGCCGAGCTCGGCAAGCACTGGCGCGAGCCCGACCACGGGCTGTGGGAGATCCGCGGTGAGCCGCAGCAGTTCACCCACTCGCGGGTGATGATGTGGGTGGCGTTCGACCGTGCGGTGCAGGCGGTCGAGCACTACGGCCTCGACGGCCCGGTCGAGGAGTGGCGCCAGATCCGTGAGGAGATCCGCGACGCCGTCCTGTCCGAGGGCTACGACGCCGACCGCAACACCTTCGTCCAGCATGACGGCACGCGGGAGGTCGATGCGTCACTGCTGCTGCTCCCGCTGGTCGGCTTCCTGCCCGGGGACGACCCGCGCATCGTCGGCACCATCCAGGCGGTCGAGGAGGACCTGATCCGCGACGGGCTGGTGCTGCGCTACCGCACCCAGAGCGGCGTGGACGGCCTGCCCGGCGACGAGCACCCGTTCCTCGCATGCTCCTTCTGGCTGGTCTCGGCGTACGCCGCCGCGGGCCGGGTGGAGGACGCCGGCAAGCTGTTCGACAGCCTGGTGGCGCTCGTCAACGACGTCGGGCTGTTGAGCGAGGAGTACGACCCGGCCGGCCGGCGGATGGTGGGCAACTTCCCGCAGGCGTTCAGCCACCTGGCGCTGATCCAGGCGGCGTTCGCGCTCGCCGACGCGCAGGCGTCGGCGAGCGCGTAGCGCCTCAGCGTCCGGCCGGGTTGGTGACGGTCACGGTGAAGGTGGCGGTGCCGCTGTTCACCGACGCGTCGCCGGAGTACGCCGCACTCAGCCGGTGCGTCCCGCGCTTGAGCGACTTCTCCGGCAGCACGATCGTGGCGGTCCCGTCCGGGCCGAGCGTGCCGGTGGCGAGGACGTCGGCGCCGTCGCGGATCTGCACGGTGCCGCTGGGCGTGGCACCGGGCGCGGTGACCGCCACCGGCACGACCGCGGCCGCCTTGCTGTAGACCACGGTGGTGTCGGCTGCGGTCACCGTCGCGTCGACCCGGCCGCGGGGCGGGTCGAGCCCGACGACCTCCGGGTCGTGGTCGGAGGTGGCGAACGGGTCGGTGCCGTCATAGAGCCGGGTGATGTTGTAGTTGTCCCGGCTGTAGGCGAACGCGACGGACTCCTGGGCGTCGATCTGCCAGATGGTCGCGCCGGTCACCATGGCCAGCGCGGCCGGGCTGGCGAGCACGTGGTCGAGCGAGCCCTCCAGGCCACCATAGGAATAGGACGAGTGCTCGGCGTCGTAGCGGGACGCGAGCTCGGTGAAGCCCTGTGCGTCGAGGTACTCGATCGGGTCCTCGTGGTCGTAGGCGTTGAAGTCACCGACCAGGAACACGCGGTCGGTGTGCAGGGCCCGCGCCTGGCCCTGGGCCCAGGCCCACATGTCCTTGACCTGGTGGAGCCGGGTGCAGTTGAAGCCGCCCTGGTCATCGGCGGGGTCGGGGTTCTCCGCGTCGCCGCCGGGGCAGTCGTCGAACAGCCCGGTGGCGTCGGCGCCCTTGGACTTCAGGTGGTTGGCCACGACCAGGAACGCGTCGACGTCCGGCTCCCCCGCCGCCTTGAATCCCTGGGCCAGCGGCTCACGGGCGATCGAGAACGGCTGCCCGGGCCCCGAGTCGTCGCTGAGCACGTGGGAGGCGCCGACGGGCGTGACGTCGGCCGGCTTGTAGATGAACGCCGTCCGGATGACGTCCTGCTGGTCCAGCGGCGGCAGGTCCGCGGCGCCCGGCGAGGGCACGTACGCCCAGGTGCCGGCGCCGTCGGCAGCGTTCAGCGCGGCCACGAGCGCCGCGAGCGTGGCGTCGCGGTCCTGGCCGAACTTCGCGGCGTTCTCCACCTCCTCCAGCGACACGACGCTGGCGCCGAGGCCGTTGATGCCGACGATCTCCTTGGCCAGCTGCTTGTCGAACGCCGCCTCGGTGGCGGCGCCGCGCGGCCCGGGGCTGCCGTCCGGGAAGGCGCAGGACCGGTCGGTGACGGGCGTGCCGGCACGGTCGGTGTAGTAGCTGCAGGTGGCTCCGGGGACGTCGGTGACGAAGTCCTGGCCGGTGGTGGTGAAGAAGTTCTCCATGTTGAACGTGGCCAGCCTCAGCTGCCCTCCGACATCGGCCGGGCGGGTCTTCGCCGTACGCGTGTCGGAGAACGTCGCGACAGCGGAGCCGTCGCCGCTGACCTGGCTTCGAGGCTCGAGGTTCCACTGATCGTTGCGGTAGTCCAGCACCACCGGCTGGTGGAACGTCACCGCGGCGCCGTCGCTGACCGGTGTGCTCGGCGTGAGCCACGGCAGCGGATCCGAGGAGTGGCTGGTCGCGGTGTAGCTCCAGCTCGAGCCATCGTCGAGGAAGACCGCATGCGAGGCGTTGTACGCCGCCTGCTCCCGCGCGGCGTCGCTGCCCGGGGTGCCGACATCGGTGGGCTGCTTGAGCATCCGCGGGCCGGCGGCGAGCTCGATCTCTCCGTAGAAGTTCGTGTTGTAGTCGTCGGTCACGGTGAAGTCGCCCTGCGGTGCGATCAGCTCACCCTCGTGCGCCTCCTTCTGGGCATCGGTGCCCAGGTCGCTCCAGGTCAGCTGGTCGGGGCTGACCGGCGGGAGCGGTGTGGCGAGTGCCGTCACCGTCGGTGAGGTGATCTCGGTGGCGCCCTTGAACTCGCTGACCTTCCCGACCACGTCGACGCTGTCGCCGAGGTGGACCTGACGCGCGCCGTCGAGGCCGAAGACGAAGACCGCGTCCGAGGCACCTGGCGTGGTGTCCTCGGCCGGGGCGCCGCCGGTCTCGAGGTAGAACCCGTTGAAGCCGCCCGTCGGGTAGACCGCGGTCACGACGCCCTGGGTCTCGACCGTCTGGCCGGCGTGCGGCGAGGTGCCGGTGTCCGTGCCCTGGATCTGGGCGATGCTCAGCCGGGTGGGACCCGATCCGGACCCGGGGTCGCCGCCGGTGGGAGCGGCCGTGCTGTTCTGCGGCGTCGGGGCCCCGACCACGGTGAAGTCCGCGGCGTTGGAGTCGGTGTCGGGGGCGCCGTCGACGCGGGCGAGCGAGGTGGTGTTGCCCGGTGCGGTGGCGACATGCGCGGTCTCGAACGAGGTGGCGGTGGTGGCTCCGCCGACGAGATCGACGATGTGGTCGACGCCGGTGGCACTGCCGGTGACGTTGCCGGTGGGCGGTGTCAGCGCCGTGGTGGTGTCGGCCAGCCAGGTCTGTCCGCCCGACCCCGCCATCGCGATGGTGCCGCTGGCGTCGGGGGTCGGCAGGGCTGTCGAGCCGCCGGTGCCGGCCGCCTCCTGGACGAGGTAGTGGCCGTGCGCGGGCACCGCCCCGGACAGTGCGGTCACCTGCCCGGGGCCCGTGCCCGTCGCCGAGCGGTACTGCACCGACCAGCCCGCCACGCTGACTTCGGACCCGGTCGGGTTGTAGAGCTCGACGAAGTCGTTGGTGTAGGTGGCGCCGCTGTTGCCGCCCCCGCCGTACACCTCGCTGATGATCAGGCCGGTGCCGGCGGTGTTGGCGTGGGCGGCCTGGGGACTGCCGGCGAGGAGGGCGACGGCCAGGCCGGCCGACAGGGCGGCGGACGAGGCGACGATGCGCGCCGCGCGCCGCCGAGGACGTGATGACATGGTGGGGCTCCCGACTGGTGAGGACAGATGCGGTCGCCACGGGTCGTCGCCCGAGACTCCCGGTCTCAGTCTTTACCCAAGCGAGGCGAGATGTCAGCAGTTCCGCGCCGGGAGGAATGTTCGGTGAAGGTGCGGGGCCCTCAGCGGTGCAGCAGCGCGCGTTGGCGCCAGATGGCGGTGTAGAACTGCACGCCCGACCAGAAGGTGAGCACCACCGCCACCGCCAGGCACAGCTCGAAGCCCCAGTGCAGCACCTCACCCGGCGTGTGCCACCAGTGCGCAGCATCCGCATCGCGCAGCGGCAGGACCAGACCACCCAGCGCGATGCCCTGGATGAACGTCTTCCACTTGCCGAGGGTGTCGGCGGCGATCACGATCTTGGCAGCGACGCCCAGCCGGACGAACGTGATCGACCACTCGCGGATCAGCACCAGGATCGTGACCCACCACCACACCTCGCCGACGACGGAGAGGCCGATGAGTGCCATCCCGGTGATCGCCTTGTCGGCGATCGGGTCGGCGATCTTGCCGAAGTTGGTGATGAGGTTGTGCTTGCGTGCCAGGTCACCGTCGATCTTGTCGGTGGCCATCGCGACGAAGAAGATCGCCCAGGCGATCAGCCGCCAGGTGGCGTCCTGCCCGTGGTCGACCAGGAGCGCCCAGCCGAAGAACGGCACCAGCACGATCCTCAGGGTGGTGAGGACGTTGGGCACGTTCCAGTTGCTCACCGGGGCCTGGGTCTCGGTCACGCGTCAGACCCTAGCGGTCAGGTCCACGCCGACGCTCTCCACGACGGTGGCACGGATCAGGTCGCCGCGGCGTACTCCGGCGACCTCGCCGACGAGGGTGGTGGTGCCGTCGACGTCGGGGCCTTGGTGAGCCGCCCTGCCGACCGGCTGGCCATCGTCGTCGATCTCCTCGACCAGTACGTCGAGGCTCTCACCGATCCGCTCCTCGGCACGCTGCGCGGTGAGCTCCTCGACCAGCGCCTGCACGTGAGCGGTTCGTGCCAGGACCTCGTCCTCGTCCAGCTTGTCGGAGAAGCCTGCGGCCTCGGTGCCCTCCTCGTCGGAGTACCCGAAGACGCCCGTGACGTCGAGGCGGGCGGCCTCGAGGAAGTCGCACAGGATCTCCAGGTCCTCTTCGGTCTCGCCCGGGAACCCGACGATGACGTTGGAGCGCACGCCCGCCTCAGGGGCGAGGGAGCGGACCTGCTCGAGCAGGCCGAGGAACGACTCCGGGTCGCCGAAGCGCTTCATGCGGCGCAGCACGGCGTTGGAGGCATGCTGGAACGACAGGTCGAAGTACGGCGCCACCCCGGGCGTGGACGCGATCGCCTGGACGAGCCCCGGCCGGGTCTCGGCGGGCTGCAGATAGGACACGCGGACACGCTCGATGCCCTCGACGGCGGCGAGCTCGGGCAGCAGCGACTCCAGCAGCCGCAGGTCGCCGAGGTCCTTGCCGTAGGACGTGGAGTTCTCCGAGACCAGGAACAGCTCCTTGACGCCCTGCGCCGCGAGCCAGCGCGCCTCGTGCAGCACGTCGCTGGGGCGGCGGGACACGAACGAGCCGCGGAAGCTGGGGATCGCGCAGAACGTGCAACGCCGGTCGCAGCCACTGGCCAGCTTCAGCGGCGCCCAGGGCGCGTCGTCGAGCCGCGCACGTACGTCGGAGAAGTCCTTGAGCACCGAGACCCCGGGGGTCGAGCCTGTCGAGACCCCGGAGACCCCGGTGGTCGAGCGTGTCGAGACCCCGGAGACCCCGGTGGTCGAGCCTGTCGAGACCCCCATCCCCGGCACCGAGATCGCCGACGCGTCGCGCGCGACCGGGCTGATCGGCAGCAGCAGCCGCCGGTCGGTCGGCGTGTGGGCCTCGTGGTGCCCACCGGCCACGATCGAGCGCAGCTTCGCCGCGATGTCGGGGTAGTCGTCGAAGCCGAGGACGGCATCGGCCTCGGGAAGCGAGTCGGCGAGCTCCTTGCCGTACCGCTCCGCCATGCAGCCGACAGCGACGACGGCCTGCGCCCTGCCGCCGTTGTTCGCGGACGCCTTGAGGTCGGCGGCCTCCAGCAGCGTGTCGACGGAGTCCTTCTTGGCCTGCTCGACGAATCCGCAGGTGTTGACCACGACCGTGTCGGCCTGCGCCGGGTCGGCGACCAGGCGGAAGCCGCCCGCCTGCAGACGGCCGGCGAGCTCCTCGGAGTCGACCTCGTTGCGGGTGCACCCGAGGGTCACCATCGCGACGGAGAGCAGCGGAGCCGGTGTGTCAGTCATCGCACTCGAGTATGACGCCAGGAGGGGCCCCGCGGCGATTCGCGGGGCCCCTCCAGCGCACGTACGTCGACAGCCTCAGCGCCCGGTGAACGTCTTCGACGCGGACTGCCCGGTGGACCCGATCGCCTTGGGACGACTGCCGTTGACCGACACCGCCAGCGACCCGTCGGAGGTCTGGACGCGCACCGGCGGGGAGACCTTGAGCGACTTCGACTGACCGAAGGCCAGGTCGCCGGTGAACACCACGGCGCCCGAGCCGTCCCGGACGACGACGTTGGCTCCACCACCGGCTGCGACCAGCGTGACCGGCACCGGGGCGGTGGCCTTCCCGTACGGGTTGGTCGTGCCCGAGGACCCGCTGTCCAGGCTGATCTGCGGCGCCGGGGCGGCCGGGGAGCCGGCCATCACGAGCCGGGCGATCGACCAGATCAGCACGACACCCATGACCGCGGCGACCAGCACCGACCAGTTCGGTCCGCCGCGCATCGGACGCAGCCCGCCGTGCCCGGTGGCGAGCTCGGCCTCGAACACCGCGCGTGGCGTCACCGGCGCGTCGGCGTAGGCGTCGTCGTACGTCGCCAGCAGCGGGGCGGCGTCCACGCCGAGGACCCGGGCGAGCGTGCGCAGGTGGCCGCGGGCGTAGAAGTCCCCACCGCACGGTGCGAAGTCGTCGACCTCGATCGACTCGATGACATGCGGCCGGATCCGGGTGCGGTCGGCGAGCTGGTCGACACTGAGGCCGACGCGCTCGCGCGCCGCCGCCAACTGGGGTCCGATCACCGGGTCGGCGGCCGGGATGATGCCGGAGTCGACGAGGTCGTCGAAGACGACCTGGTGGTCGTCGGGGGTGACCCGGACCAGCTGGGTGAGCTGGGGCGCAACTGCTGGCGGCGTCTCGTTGATGGGGGCGAGCGCGGCGTGTCCCACGACCTCGGCGCGCACCGCGACGGTGGGCTCGCGCAGCGGACTCGGCGTGGGGCTGGGCCGCAGGACGGCCACCGTCGGCTCCGCGACGACAGGCTCGGCGAGCACCGACTCGGGGAGCACCGGCTGAGGGATGTCGCGGGCGTCCCGGCCGGCGTCTCGCACCGCCGAACGCTCAGCGGTGTCGGTGAGGTCGGCGATGTCGCCGCTGACGAAGGCCTCGGCCGGCTCCACCTCGACGACGGGTACGCCGGCCGGCGCGAGCGCGAGCAGGGTGTCGGTCAGTCCGTCCTCGGCACCGGTGACGCTGGTGCCGAGACCGAGCGGCACGGCGAACGGGACGCCGTACAGGCGCTCGGCAAGACGCCCGAGCAGCAGGGCGGGGCCGGAGAGTGCGTCGAGCTGGGCGGCGTTGTCGACCGGGAGGACGGTGAGGCGACCCTCGCGCCACAGGCCGCGCACCCCGGCGGGCCGCGGCTGGTGCTCGACCTCGTCGATGTCGTTCCACAGCAGCCCGCGCCAGGTCCGGCCCAGTCGCATCCGCACGCCCTGGTCGTCGACGACGGCCAACGGCGTGCGGGCGTCCCAGGCCGTCCAGGCGTAGAGCGCGGCGAGCAGCAGGAGCCCGATGCCGGCAGCCACCGAGACTCCGCCGCGGGTCACGAACCCGACGCCGAGCAGCAGCGCGGCGACCGCGATGACGACCGCGAGCCGGGCGTTGCGTCGTACCTCGACCATCACATCTCTCCCTGAATGGTGGCGATCACGCTGTCGATCTCGTCGGGCTTCACGAGCACGTCGCGCGCCTTGGAGCCCTCCGAGGGGCCCACGACGCCGCGACTCTCGAGGATGTCCATCAGCCGGCCGGCCTTGGCGAAGCCGACCCGCAGCTTGCGCTGCAGCATCGAGGTCGAGCCGAACTGGGTAGACACGACCAGCTCGATCGCCTGGACGACCAGGTCCATGTCGTCGCCGATGTCGTCGTCGAGCACGCGCTTGCTCTCCGCAGGCGCGGTGACGTCCTCGCGGTAGTTGGGCTCGAGCTGGTTGCGGCAGGCCTTGACGACTTCCGCGATCTCCTTCTCGGTGACCCAGGAGCCCTGCACGCGGATCGGCTTGGAGGCACCCATCGGCAGGAACAGCCCGTCACCTTGGCCGACGAGCTTCTCCGCGCCCGGCTGGTCGAGGATGACGCGGCTGTCGGCGAGGCTGGAGGTGGCGAACGCCAGCCGGCTGGGCACGTTGGCCTTGATGAGGCCGGTCACGACGTCGACGCTGGGTCGCTGGGTGGCGAGCACCAGGTGGATGCCGGCCGCGCGCGCCAGCTGGGTGATGCGCACGACCGCGTCCTCGACGTCACGCGGGGCGACCATCATCAGGTCGGCGAGCTCATCGACGATGACCAGGAGATAGGGGTACGGCGCCAGCTCGCGCTCACTGCCCGGAGGCAGCTCGACCTTGCCGGCCCGGACCGCCTTGTTGAAGTCGTCGACGTGGCGGAAGCCGAAGTTCGCCAGGTCGTCGTACCGCAGGTCCATCTCCCGCACCACCCAGGCGAGGGCCTCGGCGGCCTTCTTCGGGTTGGTGATGATCGGGGTGATCAGGTGTGGCACGCCCTCGTAGGCGTTGAGCTCCACGCGCTTGGGGTCGACCATGATCATGCGCACCTCGTCGGGCGTGGCCCGCATCAGGATGCTGGTGATCATCGAGTTGATGAAGGACGACTTGCCCGAGCCGGTCGCGCCCGCGACCAGCAGGTGCGGCATCTTCGCCAGGTTGGCGACCACGAAGCCGCCTTCGACGTCCTTGCCGAGGCCGGCGACCATCGGGTGGTGGTCGTTGCGGGCGGCGTTGGAGCGCAGCACGTCGCCGAGGGAGACGATCTCCTTGTCGACATTGGGGATCTCCACGCCGACCGCCGACTTGCCGGGGATCGGGCTGAGGATGCGGACGTCGGCGCTCGCGACCGCGTAGGCGATGTTGCGCTGGATGCCGGTGATCTTCTCGACCTTGACGCCGGGGCCGAGCTCGACCTCGTAGCGGGTGACGGTCGGGCCGCGGGTGTAGCCGGTGACGGTGGCGTCGATGCCGAACTCCTCCAGCACGCCGCCGAGCCGGTCGACGACCGCATCGCTGGCCTTGGAGCGTGGCTTGTGCGGGCTGCCCTCCTTGAGCAGGTCGCTGGTCGGCAGGGTGTAGGTGACGTCGCCGGCGAGGGTGAGCTGCTCGACGCGTGGGGGCAGCGGCGTGTGCGGGGGCGGCTCGAGCGGGGCCTTCTCCTCGGGCACCGCCTTCGCCGCGATCTTCTTCAGCCGCGGGTTGGTGCGCTCGTGACCCTCGGACTCCGACTCGTCCAGCGCCGCCAGCTCAGCGAGCTCGGCCGGGTCGAAGATGCCGACGCCGGCGTCCTCGTAGCGGATGTCGTCGAGATCCGCCTCGGTGCCGAAGTCGGCGGCCACGTCGAGGGCGTCGCGCTTCTTGCCGCGCTTCCGCTTCGGCGCCGGGTCCTCCACGAGGGGGGTCTCGTACGGCGCCAGCCCGGTCGAGCTGTCGTAGGTGTCGTCGGCGAAGAGCTTGCCCGAGCGGCGGCGGCGCGAGCCGGAGCCCTCGGCGTGCAGACCCTCGTAGTCCTCGCCGTCAGTGCCTCGCTGGTCATCGTGCCCGTGGTGGCCCAGCGCGCGATCGCGGAACTCGGCCAGCTTCGTGGGCACCTGGTACAGCGGCGTCGAGGTCACCACCAGCACGCCGAAGAAGGCCAGCAGCGTCAGCACGGGGACCACGACGTAGTCCGAGCGGAGGAGATCGAGCAGCAGGCTGGCGACGACGTACCCGATGGCGCCGCCGGCGCTCTGCAGGTCGGTGGAGTCGCCGTTGACCGGCTGCGGGTCGCCGTTGGCGATCTGCACGATCCCCAGCACGCCGAGCGCGAGCGCGGTCCAGCCGATCACCTGACGACCGACGGGGCCGCCCTTGAGCGGGTCGCGCATCGTGCGCACCGCGACATAGACGAGCCCGAGCGGGACCAGCCAGCCGACCTTGCCGACGGAGCCGGCGACGGCGACCCGGACGACGTGGAACAGCTCGCCGCCGAGTTGGAACCAGACCCCCGCGGCGACGACGAGGGACACGGCCAGCAGAAGCAGCCCGACACCGTCACGACGGTGCTCGGGCTCGAGGTCGCGGGCGCTGTGGCCGATGGCGCGGGCGATCGTCCCCACGGCTCGGGCGATGCCCATCCAGATGGCAACCAGCAGCCTGGCGAGCCCGTCGAAGATCCGCGCCACCGGGCCCGGACCGTTGCGCACCGCGCGCGGGGCCGGACGCGCCGAGGTGCGGGAGGCGGGCTTGCGGGCGCCCGACTTGCCGCGCGCAGGGGGCTTCGCGTTGGCACGGGAGGTTGTGCCGGTACTCCGGGGGCGGGGTCCTGTGCCAGTCTGGGAAGACGTGCTGGTGCTCCGCGAACCCGGCGGGGAAGACGTACGGGTCGCCATGGCCCCACCCTATTTGGTGTTCACACCCGTCACACGCACCACAGGAGTGCGTGTCGCACCGGCGGGCGGGGCGCTCGACACCGCCGGATCCGCCCGCCATGCTGCGCAGGTGACGCTCGCGCTCGCCCTCTCCTCGGCGCTGATCGCGGCGGTGAACTGGGCCGCGGTGTGGCGGCACGCCGCCCGCGTCGAGTGGTGGACGAAACTGCTCGCCGTGGCCGGCCTCATCGCCACGGCGCTGTCCGCCGGTGCCTGGTCATCGGCGGCGGATGGCGCGGGCCGGTGGTTGGTGGCGGCGCTGTGCCTGGCGTTGGCCGGCGACCTGGCGCTGCTGGGCCGGACCGCGCGGCGCTTCCTGGCGGGCGTGGCGGCATTCCTCCTCGGCCACCTGGCATACGTCGTCTGCTTCGTCGCACTCGGCCTCCCCTCCCCCACCTGGGCGTGGGCGGTGGTCGTGCTGCTGTTCGCGATGCTGGTCGTGACCCGCGACGTGGCGCCGGCGACGTACCGCCTCGCAGGGGCCGCCGTGGCCGTGCCGGTGGCGCTCTACAGCCTCGTGATCGCGGGCATGCTCGTCGTGGCGTGGCAGACCGGCGACGCGCTGATCGCCGCCGGCGCAGCCGTCTTCGTCGTCAGCGACTCCATGATCGGGCTCTCGCTGGGCCGCACCGGGTTCGCCGGTCCGCACGGGCGCACCCACACCGCGGTCATGGTGACCTACCACGTCGGCCAGGCGCTGATGGTCGCCGGCGTCCTGCGCTCGATCGCCTGACCCGCGACTTGTCACTTCTGCCCGCCGAGTTGTCACCTCTGCCCGCCGACTTGTCACCTCTGCCCGCCGACTTGTCACCTCTGCCCGCCGACTTGTCACCTCTGCCCGCCGACTTTGCAGGTCCCAGCAACAGGCGCCGTGCAGATCTGCAAAGTCGCCGGGATCTTCAGCAAAGTCGGCGGGATCTTGTGACAACTCGTCAGGCCTCGACGACCACCGGGATGATCATCGGCCGGCGGCGGTGGGTGTCGGAGACCCAGCGGCCGATCGTGCGGCGTACGGCCTGCTGCAGCTGGTAGGCGTCGGTCGCACCCTCGGCCACCGCCCGGTTGACCGCGTCGATGATCGGCTGGCGGATGTCGTCGAACGCGGTGTCGTCCCAGGCGTTGCCGCGAGCGTGGATCTCAGGCCCGGCCGAGACCTTGCCGCTGACGGAGTCGACCACGACGATGACCGAGATGAAGCCCTCCTCGCCGAGGATGCGGCGGTCCTTCAGCTCCGACTCGGTGATGTCGCCGACCGAGGTGCCGTCGACGAAGACGTAGCCGCAGTCGACCTTGCCCGCGATGCGGGCCGTCCCGTCGACCAGGTCGACCACGACCCCGTCCTCGGCGATCACGACGTTGTCGATGCCGACGGCGCGGGCGAGGTCACCGTTCGCGAGCAGGTGCCGGATCTCCCCGTGCACCGGCATCACGTTGCGCGGGCGCACGATGTTGTAGCAGTAGAGCAGCTCGCCGGCCGACGCATGGCCGGAGACGTGCACGAGCGCGTTGCCCTTGTGGACGACGTTGGCGCCGAGCCGGGCCAGGCCGTTGATGACGCGGTAGACCGCGTTCTCGTTGCCGGGGATGAGCGAGGACGCGAGCAGCACGGTGTCGCCGCGCTCGATCTGGACGAAGCTGTGGGTGCCGTTGGAGATCCGCGACAGCGCCGACATCGGCTCCCCCTGGGAGCCGGTGGAGATCAGGACCTGCTTCTCGGGGGCGAGGTCGGCGAGCTGCTTGGCGTCGACGATCACACCCTCCGGCACATGCAGATACCCGAGGTCGGAGGCGATCTGCATGTTGCGCACCATCGAGCGGCCGACGTAGGCGACCTTGCGGCCGTGCTTGACCGCCGAGTCGAGGATCTGCTGCACCCGGTGCACGTGCGAGGCGAAGCAGGCGACGATGATGCGCTGGTCGGACTCGCGGAAGACCTGCTCGATGGCAGGGGTGATCTTCTTCTCGGCGGTGGTGAAGCCGGGCACCTCGGAGTTCGTGGAGTCGGTGAGGAAGAGGTCGACGCCCTCCTCCCCCAGCCGGGCGAAGGCACGCAGGTCGGTGATCCGGCCGTCCAGCGGCAGCTGGTCCATCTTGAAGTCGCCGGTGTGCAGCACCATGCCGGCGTCGGTGCGGATCGCGACCGCCAGCGCGTCGGGGATGGAGTGGTTGACCGCCACGAACTCCAGGTCGAAGGGGCCGAAGGAGATGCGGTCGCCCTCCTTGACCTGGTGGTGGACCGTCTCGCGGAGGCGGTGCTCGCGCAGCTTCGAGCCGAGCAGCGCCAACGTCAGCTTCGAGCCGACGAGTGGGATGTCGCCGCGCTCGCGCAGGAGGTACGGCGTGGCACCGATGTGGTCCTCGTGACCGTGGGTGAGGACCAGCGCCTCGATGGTGTCGAGGCGGTCCCGGATGCAGGCCCAGTCGGGCAGGATCAGGTCGACACCGGGCTGGTGGTCCTCCGGGAAGAGGACGCCGCAGTCGACCAGGAGCAGCCGTCCGGCGTACTCGAAGGCGGTCATGTTCCGGCCGACCTCGCCGAGGCCGCCGAGCGGGATGACGCGCAGTGCGCCCTCGGGCAGCTCGGCTGGAGCGGACAGCTCGAAATGGGGGTGGCTCATCAGGGCCTTTCTGGGTCAGGTGGCCGTCACAACAGGCCCGACGCCACCAGCCCCGCGCGGAGTGCCTCGACCTCGTCGTCCGCCAACGCCACCAGGGGCGAGCGGACGGCACGGTTGTCGATGACGCCGGTGAGCTCGAGCGCGGCCTTGGCCGTCGTCGCTCCGTAGTTGGGGACGCCCATGATGGCGTCGATCGCGGGGAGCATCCGCGCATAGGTCTCTCGGGCGGTCATGATGTCGCCGGCCGCCATGGCGTCGACCATCGTCCGCAGGTAGTCGCCGGCGACATGCCCGGCGACGGAGACGACACCGACGGCGCCGTGGGCGAGCCAGGCGAGGTTCAGCGCGTCGTCGCCGGAGTAGAGGGCGTAGCCCAGCTCGATCAGCTTGGTGCCGCGGGCGAGATCGCCGGTGGCCTCCTTGACCGCGACGACGTTGTCCCAGCCGATGGCCTGCTCGTAGACCTCGTAGGAGATCGTGGTGCCGGTGCGCCCGGGGACGTCGTAGAGCATGACCGGTACGCCGGTCGCGCCGGCCACCTGCTGGAAGTGCTGCGCGATGCCGCGCTGGCCCGGCTTGTTGTAGTACGGGGTGACCACCAGCAGCCCGTCGGCGCCGACCTTCTCGGCCTGCTGCGCGAGCTCGATGCTGGTGCGGGTGTCGTTGGTGCCGACCCCGGCGACCACCTTGGCGCGGTCGCCGACCGCATCCTTGACCGCGGCCAGTGTCTCGGCGTCCTCGGCGACGGTCGTGGTGGCGGACTCGCCGGTGGTGCCGGAGACGACGAGCCCGTCGTGGCCGTGGTCGACCAGGTGCTTGGCGACCTTCTGGGTCTGCTCCAGGTCCACGGACCCGTCCTTGGCAAAGACGGTGACCAGGGCGGTCAGGACGGTGCCGAACGGAGCAGCGGGGGTCATGGGGGCAAGCGTATCGCTCACAGTGCCGGCACTACCTCGCGCGCCACGAGTCGGAGGTGGTCCAGGTCGTGCAGGTCCAGGACCTGCAGGTAGAGCCGCTGGGCGCCGGCCTCGGCGTACGTCCCGATCTTGTCGACGACCTCCTGGGGCGTGCCGGCCAGGCCGTTGGCCCGCAGCTCGTCCTTGTCGCGTCCGATAGCGGCCGCCCGGCGTTCGACCTCCGCCTCGGTGGCCCCCACGCACAGCACCTGGGCCGCGCCATAGGCCATCGTGTGCGGCTCGCGGCCGGCGGCCTCGACAGCGCGCGCCACTCGGGCGAACTGCGTGCGGGTGTCGGCCAGCGAGGCGAACGGCGCGTTGAACTCATCGGCGTACGCCGCGGCCAGGGCGGGCGTGCGCTTGGGGCCCATCCCACCGACGAGGACCGGGACGGTGCCGCGGTGGCCGTCGCGTTGGACAGGCTTGGGCAGCGCGGGGCTGTCGGCGAGCTGGTAGTGCTTGCCGGCGAAGCTGTAGGGACCCGGCGCCGCCCACAGCCCGGTGATGACCTCGAGCTGTTCCTCCAGCCGGTCGAACCGCTCCCCCAGGTCCGGGAACGGGATGCCATAGGCCGCGTGCTCCTGGGTGAACCAGCCGGCGCCCAGCCCGAAGTCGACCCGGCCGCCCGACATCTGGTCCACGTTGGCCACGCTGATGGCCAGCGGGCCGGGGTGCCGGAAGGTGGCGCTGGTGACCAGCGTGCCGAGCCGGATCGTGCTCGTCTCACGGGCGATGCCGGCCAGCGTGATCCACGCGTCGCTGGGACCCGGCTCTCCGCTCGTGCCCATCGCCAGGTAGTGGTCGGAGCGGAAGAACGCCCCGAAGCCGAGTCGCTCGGCCTCCTGCGCGACAGTGACCAGGTCGTCGTACGTCGCGCCCTGCTGGGGTTCGGTGAAGATCCGGAGCTCCATGACGGCGACCCTACCCAGCACGCCGGGGTCCCAAGCAGGGTCCCGGGTCGTGGCGCCGAACGGCCCGATGTGCTAGCCGGACGGGCCATTCTGCTGTGATGCGCGCCTCAACGCCCGCCGACGGTCCTAGCCTGCGGCTATGGGACCTTCCACGGATGAGGACCTCGCCGGCCAGATCGAGACGCTGACCGCGGCGCTGGCCGAGGCCCGGCACGAGCTCGCCGACCTCCAGGCCCGGGTGCGCAACGCCCAGTCGCTGGCGAACATGGGCGACTACGACTGGCACATCGCCTCGGACACCAACTCCTGGTCCGACCAGCTCTATCGCATCTACGGCTATGAGCCGGGTGCTTTCAATGCCTCCTACGAGCGCTTCCTGGGCATGCTGCATCCCGACGACCGCGACCGGATCACCGCGCTCCACCAGCAGGCGTACGCCGAGGGCGGGGCCTACCAGATGGTGGAGCGGATCGTCCGGCCCGACGGCGAGATCCGCTACCTGTCCTCCAACGGGGAGGTCCTCACCGACGCGGAGGGCACGCCGGTGCGCATGCGCGGCACCTGCATCGACATCACCGAGCGGGTGCTGGCCGAACAGGCCCGTGAGGAGCTCGCCGCGGATCTGCGGGAGGCGCAGGTCCGGCGCCGCCAGTCGCTGGAGATCAACGACAACCTCGTCCAGGGCCTGACCGCGGCCGTGCTCTGCCTCGACTGTGGCGACCGGGCCGGCGCCTCGGCGCACCTGCACCTGGTGCTGAACGCGGCCCGGACGATGATGAACAACCTCCTCACCGACCCCGGGATGCCGTTGCTGCCCGGTGGGCTCACCCGCACCACCGCCGCGTCACTCGAGGACACGCCGTCCGGGCCAGCCCCGCGGCACCGCTCCGTGCGTGTCGTCGTCGCCGACGACCACACCCAGCTGCGGGAGCTGGTCCGCACCCAGCTCGAAGCCGCCGGACACCAGGTGGTCGGCGAGGCGCGCGACGGGGTCGAGGCCGTCACGAAGGCCACCGAGCTCGCTCCCGACGTACTGGTGCTGGATCTGGCGATGCCCGGCATGGACGGCCTCCAGGCACTCACCCTCATCCGCGACGCGGCCCCGCACGTGCGGGTGATCGTGGTCTCGGGCTTCGACGGCTCCCTCATGGCCGACCGCGCCCTCGAGGCCGGGGCCTACCGGTACGTCGAGAAGGGCATGGCGATGAACCTGGCCGAGACGGTGCGGGAGGTGGCGCTCAGCGCGTGACGCAGCTGAGCGCGCGCTGGCGCGGCACCCCCGGTGCGTAGAGATAGCCCTGCACCTCGTCGCAGCCGCGTCGTTGGAGGTATTCGCGCTGGACCTCGGTCTCGACGCCCTCGGCGACGACGGCCAGGCCCAGCGCGTGAGCCATCACGACGATCGCGTCCACGATCGCGGCGTCGGTGTCGATGTCGGTGATCTGCTGGATGAAGGACCGGTCGATCTTGATCTTGTCGATCGGGAAGCGCGCGAGGTAGGCCAGGCTGGAGTAGCCGCAGCCGAAGTCGTCGATCACGATCCTGACGCCGAGCGCGCGGATCCGCTCCAGCAGCGCGATGGCGTCGCCGTGGTCCTCGATGAGCAGTCCCTCGGTGATCTCGACCTCGAGCTGGTGCGGCTCGAGACCGGCGTCGTGGAGGGCGTCGACGACCTCGTCGATCCAGGCGGTGCCGCGCAGCTGCCGGGGTGAGACGTTGACGGCGAGGCGCAGCGGGTGGCCGTGCTCCTCCTGCAGTGCCGCGATGTCGGCGCAGGCGGTGCGCAGCATCCAGGCGCCGAGCTCGCGGATCATGCCGCCGTCCTCGGCGACGGGGATGAACCGCTCCGGCGATACGGCGCCGAGCAGTGGGCTGGTCCAACGCGCCAATGCCTCGAACCCGCACACCTCGCCGCTCACCAGGTCGACCTGCGGCTGGTACACCACGGTGAGCTGGTCGGTGCCGAGCGCCTGGCGCAGCGCACCGGAGAGGGAGAGCTTCTCGTCGGCGTCGCCGAGCATGTCCGGCTTGAACCACTGGCTGTTGTTCCGACCGGCGGCCTTGGCCTGGTACATCGCGATGTCGGCGTGCTTGAGCAGCGCCGCCGGGGAGGCGCCGTCGTGGGGGAAGACCGCGGCACCGGTGCTGGCCGTCACGACCAGCTCATAGCCCTGGACGTCGATGCGACCCAGGACGCCCTGGAGCTCCTCGATCCGGTCGTCGACGTCGCCGGCGCGAGCGAGATCGGAGAAGACCACCACGAACTCGTCCCCGCCGAGCCGCGCGACCAGGTCGCTGCGACGCGTCCAGCCCAGCAGCCGCTCGGAGACCTGCAGCAGCAGCTCGTCGCCGATGTGGTGGCCGAGCGAGTCGTTGACGCGCTTGAAGTGGTCCAGGTCCAGCAGCAGCAGCGCCACCTCGGTGCCTTGGGCGGCCGCCTGGGTGATCGCCGCGTCGAGGTGGCGCATCAACAGCTCGCGGTTGGGCAGGTTGGTCAGCGCGTCGTGGGTGGCGAGGTACTGCACCCGCGCCCGCGCCTCGAGGCGCTTGGTGATGTCGTAGGAGACGATGAGGAAGGCCGCCGAGCCGACACCGTCGGCGCTGAGCTGGACGACCGCCTCGTTGACCGGCACCAGCCGGCCGTCCTTGCGCCGGTAGGTGCGCTCCAGCTCGGCCCCGGGGGCCAGCGGCGAGCCGTCCTCGGCGGTGGCCCGCGGCTCGGCGTCGATGCGCGTGAGGCGCGCACCGGCGAGCTCGCCCGGGTGATAGCCGAGCATCGCCTCCGCGGCCGGGTTGACCGAGACGATCCGACCACCCGCATCGGTGGCGATCACGCTGAAGGGCATTGCGTCCAGGATCGTACGGCGCAGGGCGTCGTGCATCCGGGCCGCCTCGGCCTCCTGCTCGCGCAGCCGCTCGGTGATCTCGATGACGGAGGCGAGCACGAAGTGCTCCCCGCCGACGACCATCGGGTTGAGGCCGATCTCGATCGGCATCTCGGTGCGGTCCTTGCGCAGGCCGAACAGCTCACGCCCGACGCCCATGCCGCGCCGGTGCGGCGCGGCGAAGAAGGCCTGCCGGTAGCCCGCGTGGGCGCTGCGGAACCGGTCGGGGATCAGGTCCTCGATGCCCAGTGCGAGCAGCTCGTCGCGGGCATAGCCGAACGAGCGCTCCGCCTCGGAGTTGACCAGCACGATCCGGCCATGATCGTTGACCATGATCATCGCGTTGGGGGCAGCCTCGACGACCAGCCTCAGCCGCTCGGCGTCGTCGACGCCGACACTCCCCCCATGCTCCATGGAGCAAGGGTAGGGACCCAGGTCCGGGAGGCGTAAGTCAACCGGTGAGGACAGGGCCTAGGACCCGCCCGTCCCACCCGAAAGGGCCAGGCGGGCGGAGTGCTCGGCGCGCCGCAGCCAGACCCGGTCGTACTGCGCTCCGGCGTCGCGCCGGCTCTCCACCCACGCCGAGGGCTCGTACGCCGGGTAGCGGACGTCGCCGTCCGGGGCCAGGTGCACCAGCGTGAGGACCTGGTCGGTGGCGTAGGGCAACGCCGCGGCGTACACCTGGGCGCCACCGGCGACCATGACATCGCCCTGCTGCTGGGCCGCCAGCGCGAGGGCCGAGACGATGTCGCCGGCCACCAGGACCCCCTCGTGGGACCAGGACGGGTCCCGGGTCAGGACCACCGTGGTGCGCCCGGGAAGCGGTCGCCCGATCGACTCGAACGTGGTACGCCCCATCACCAGGGTGTGCCCCATCGTCAGGGCCTTGAACTCGGCCTGCTCCCCCGGGATCCGCCACGGGATGTCGGGACCGTCGCCGATGACGCCGTTGTCCGCGACCGCCGCCACCAGGACGACGCGGTCAGACACTGATGGGCGCCTTGATCGCCGGATGCGGGTCGTAGCCCTCGACGGCGATGTCCTCGAGCTCGAAGGCGTCGATCTCCTTCACCTCGGGATTGAGCACCAGTCGGGGCAGCGGACGCGGCTCCCGGGTGAGCTGGAGGCGCGCCTGGTCCAGATGGTTGAGGTAGAGGTGCGCGTCGCCGAGGGTGTGGACGAAGTCGCCGACCTCCAGCCCGGCGACCTGGGCGACCATGTGGGTCAGCAGCGCGTAGGAGGCGATGTTGAACGGCACTCCGAGGAAGACGTCAGCCGAGCGCTGGTAGAGCTGGCACGACAGCCGCCCGGGGCCGTCGTCCTGAGGACTGACGTAGAACTGGAACAGCGCGTGACACGGCGCGAGCGCCATGGCGGGGATGTCGGCGGGGTTCCACGCCGAGACCAGGTGGCGCCGCGAGTCCGGGTTGGTGCGGATCTGGTCGATCACCTGCGCGAGCTGATCCAGGTGGCGTCCGTCGGGGGCCGGCCACGAGCGCCACTGGGCGCCGTACACCGGACCCAGGTCGCCGAACTCGTCGGCCCACTCGTCCCAGATCGTGATGCCGCGCTCCTGCAGCCAGCGCACGTTGGTGTCGCCGCGCAGGAACCACAGCAGCTCACCGAAGACCGAGCGGGTGTGCACCTTCTTGGTCGTCACCAGCGGGAACCCGGCAGCGAGGTCGTAGCGGGTCTGGTGCCCGAACACGCTCAGCGTGCCGGTGCCGGTGCGGTCGGACTTCTCCACTCCTTCGTCGAGGATCCGCTGGAGGAGATCGAGGTACTGGCGCACGCCCTCAGCCTAGGTCCAGGCTCCCGGCGATCACGGTACGTGTCTCGCCGCCGATCCAGATCGTGTCGCCCGAGCCGCCGGTGGTCGAGCTTGTCGAGACCCACACCCGGCCGGCGCGCCGGAGCGCCGTCCCCTGCGCCGCGACGTACGACGGGGGCAGCACGCCGCTGCCGATCAGCCATTGGGCCACGGCGGCGTTCAGGGAGCCAGTGACGGGGTCCTCGGTGAGGCCCATCCACGCCGGGCACAGCGCCCGCACCTCGATGGCGCACTCGCCGCCGGGTGCGTGCGGGCCGACCAGGCCGACCGGATGGGTCAGGACCTCGAACCGGGGTCGCACCGCGAGCACCTGCTCGGCGGAGGCCAGCCGCAACCCGATCCAGCCGGGTCCGTTGTCGCACCAGGCGGCATCGAGGATGTCGTCAGGGGCCAGCCCGAGCGCGTCGGCGAGTCCGGCCACGACGGCCTGCTCCACCGGCCCGGCTCGCAACAGCTCGGGTGCGGCGAACGCCAACCGTCCCTCCGCGCGGCGCAGCGTTACCAGCCCGACGCCGCACTCCTGGACCACGCCCTCGCCGTGCGGCACGCCGCCGGCCTCCAGCCAGGCGTGGGCGCTGCCGAGGGTGGGATGGCCGGCGAACGGCAGCTCGCCGCCCGGGGTGAAGATCCGCAGCCGATAGTCCGCCGCGGGCGTCGTGGGCCGCAGCAGGAACGTGGTCTCGCTCAGGTTGGTCCAGCGCGCGAACGCGGCCATCTGGTCCTCGCTGAGCCCGTCCGCGTCGTGGACGACAGCGACCGGGTTTCCGAGCAGCGGCTCGGCGCCGAAGACGTCGACCTGCGAGAGGCGCATGTCAGACCACGCCGCGCAGGAAGTACCAGACGAAGAACGCGGCCACCACGGCGAGCAGGGGGTGCACCGAGCGCACCCGGCCACGGCCGAGGGCGATCAGGACGTAGAGCACGATGCCGGCGCCCACGCCGTTGGCGATGGAGTAGGTGAACGGCATCAGCACCATCGTGGCGAAGGCGGGGATGGCGATCCCCATGTCCTGCCAGTCGATCGCGGCGGCCTGGCCGATCATGAGCGCACCCACCACGACCAGCGCAGGCCCCGTCGCGGCCGACGGGATGACGCCGACGACCGGCGAGAGGAACATCGCGAGCAGGAAGAGTACGCCGGTGACGATGTTCGCCAGGCCGGTCTTGGCGCCCTGCGCGGCGCCGGCGCTGCTCTCGACGAAGATGGTGTTGGACGAGGACGAGGCCGCCCCGCCGGCGATCGCGCCGACCGACTCCACGATCAGGACGTTGCGCATCTGCGGCAGCCGGCCGTGCTCGTCGACCAGGTCGGCACGGCGACCGATGGCGAGCGCGGTGCCCATCGCGTCGAAGAAGTTGGCCATCAGCACGGTGAGGATCAGGCCGATCGCCGCACCCCAGCCGAGGACGCTGAAGACGTGGAAGCGGGCCGCGCCGACCAGGCCGAAGTCCGGCGCCGACACCAGCTTGTGCGGCCAGGTGGCACCCGGGATCGGCGTACCGCTGACGAGCGCGTTGACGACCATCGAGGCGATCGTGCCCACGACGATGCCGATCAGCAGTGCGCCGGGGACGTTGCGCGCCATCAGGATCGCCGTCACGAGCAGGGTCAGCACGAACGCCGCGGTGCCCCAGCTGCGGAAGTGCTCGGTGAGGGCCACGATCGTGCCGTTCCCGGCGGTCACGATGCCACCGTCGACCAGCCCGATGAGCGCGATGAACAGGCCGATGCCGGCGTCGATGGCGCGCTTGAGGGAGTCGGGGATCGCGTTCATGATCGCCTCACGCAGACCCACCAGGACCAGGATCAGCATCACCACGCCCTCGATGACGATGACGCCCATCGCGTCGGGCCAGGTGAGGCCACGCCCCGCCACAAGGGTGAACGCGACGAACGCGTTCACGCCCAGGCCCGCCGCGAGCGCCATCGGCACGTTGGCGAACACGCCCATCAGGATCGTCATCACACCGGCCACCAGCGCGGTGACGGTGACCAGCTGGGTGGGGTCGAGTGCGTGGCCGGCCGAGTCCTTCAGACCCTTGGGCAGGCCGCCGAGGATGGCCGGGTTGAGGGCGACGATGTAGGCCATCGTCGCGAACGTCACCAGGCCGCCGAGGACCTCGGTGCGAACGGTGCTGCCACGTTCGCTGATGTGGAAGAAGCGATCCATGGCCCCGAACTGTAGGGGCAGGCTCAGACCGACAACGACATCGGGCCGTAGACCTCGCGGTCGACGTCGAAGAGGGTCACGGCGCTCACGCCCTGGTCGGCGAGCTCGTGCCAGCACTCCCCCACCCACGACTCGGCGTCGCCCTGGGAGCTGAAGCGCTGCTCGGCGTACTCCTCGCTGACGGCGACCTCCGCACCGGAGGCGTCCTCCAGGCGCCACCACCACGGCCGCTCGGGCTGGCTCGGCGGGCGGAACGGCGAGGGCAGATCAGGAAGGGACATCACGCCTCCCGGACGTGTGAGGGGACGAACGGCGGCCGGGTGAGCTGGAAGATCTCGCGCCGGCCCCGGATGTCGATGCCGATCTCGGCCTCGGGGTTGACCTTGGTGGAGATCAGCACCAGCCCGATGCCCTTCTTCAGGGTGGGGCTGAAGGTGCCGGAGGTGACCTCGCCGACGAGTACGTCGTGGGTCAGCGAGGCGGTCATGTGGGGCCGCGGGATCCCGCGCCCGACGGCGACGATGCCGCGCAGGACCCGGCTCGGGCCCTCCGCCTTCGCCTTCAGCAGCACCTCGCGGCCCCAGAAGGCGTCCTTCTTCCAGCCGACGGCCCAGCCGACACCGCCCTCGAGCGGGTTGATCGTGGGCGAGATGTCCTGTCCGTGCAGCGGGTAGCCCATCTCGGTGCGCAGCGTGTCGCGTGCTCCGAGCCCGCAGGGGGCGATGCCGTGCTCCTCGCCGGCGGCCAGGAGTGCGTCCCACAGCTGCCCGGCCACGTCGTTGGTGGCGACCAGCTCGTAGCCGTGCTCGCCGGTGTAGCCGGTGCGGCACACGATGACGTCGCGCTCGGCGCCGGCGGGGCCGAACGGCGCCTCGACGAAGCTGAGGTACTCATGTCCGGTGGGCAGTCCCACCTTCGCGAGCACGGCATCGGACCGTGGCCCCTGGACCGCCAGCACGACGAAGTCTCGGTGCTGGTCGGTGACCTCGACCCCGTCGGGTGCGCGCTCGGCGAGGCGGCGGACCACCTCGGTGGTGTTGGCGGCGTTGGGGATGAGGAAGAGGTGGTCCTCGTCCTTCTGGTAGAGGAACAGGTCGTCGACGATCCCGCCGGTGGCGTCGTCGAGGCACAGCGTGTACTGCGCCTTGCCCGGCCCGATCCGGCCCAGGTCGTTCGACAGGGTGGCGTTGACGTAGGCAGCCGCGCCGACGCCGCGGACGGTCGCCTTGCCGAGGTGGCTGACGTCGAAGATCCCGACGGCCTCGCGCACGGCGGTGTGCTCCTTGACGACGCCGCCGCGGTCGCCGGTGTACTCCAGCGGCATCGACCACCCGCCGAACTCGCCGAACTTCGCCCCGAGCGCCACATGGCGCGAGTGCAGCGGGGACTGCAGCAGCTGGGTGTGGGAAGCGGTGTCGCCGTCGGCCATGGCGCCGAAACTACCGCAGGGCCCGTCTCGGCTCCGGCTGGGTAGGCTCCGGGCGTGACGTCCTACTCGCTGCGCACCGCCAGTCCTGCCAAGACCCGCGCCGAGGCAGTGGTGGTCGGCGTCGTGCAGGGCCCCAAGGGCCCCGCGGTGGCGGCCGGCGGCGAGGACGTCGCGAGCGGGTACGGTCGCAAGCTGCGCGGCCTGCTGGCCACCTTGGGCGTCACCGGCAAGGCCGGCGAGGTCACCCGCCTGCCCGGCAGTGAGGCGGTGTCGGCGCAGCTCGTGGTGCTGGTCGGCCTCGGCCCCGAGGCCACGCCCGATGCGGTACGCCGGGCGGCCGGCGTCGCGGCCCGCGCCGTACCGAACGCGACGTCGGTGGCGCTCGCCCTACCGGCCGACAGCCCGGAACTGGTGCGGGCGGTGACCGAGGGAGTGATCCTCGGCGGCTACACGTTCACCGCCTACCGGTCGGGCGCGGAGACCAAATCCCCCGCCGACGTCATCGTGCTCTCCCCGATCGCCCGGCAGGGCGCCGCGGTCACAGCGTTCGAGCAGGCACAGGTCCTGGCCGCCGCGGTCGCGACCGTGCGGGACTGGGTGAACATCCCGCCCAACGACCTGACGCCGCCGGTCTTCGCCGACGCCGTCGTCGAGGCCGCCGGCGCGGTGGAGGGCGTGAGCGTCGTCGTGTACGACGAGGAGCAGCTCGCCGAGCTCGGCTGCGGCGGCATCCTCGCCGTCGGGCGGGGATCCTCCGCGCCGCCACGGCTGGTGGAGCTCTCCTACTCCCCCGCCGACGCGGTCGCCCATGTGGCACTCGTCGGCAAGGGCGTCACCTACGACTCCGGCGGTCTGACGATCAAGCCGGGCGGCTCGATGGCGACGATGAAGTCCGACATGCACGGGGCCGCGACCGTCGTGCAGGCCACGCTGGTGGCGGCCCGGCTGGGGCTGCCGGTGCGGGTCTCGGCGTACGTCCCGATGGCGGAGAACATGGTGTCCGGCGCCGCCGTTCGCCCCGGCGACGTCGTCACCCACTACGGCGGCACCACCTCCGAGGTGAGCAACACCGACGCCGAGGGGCGGCTCATCATGGCCGACGCGCTCGTGCGGGCGACCGAGGCCGGTCCGGACGTGATCATCGACGTGGCGACGCTGACCGGTCATATGGTGACAGCGCTCGGCGACAAGGTGACCGGCGTGATGGGCACCCCGGAGACCGTCGAGGCGCTGCTGTCGGCGGCCGAGGTCGCTGGCGAGCCGTCCTGGCCGATGCCGATCCCCGAGGTCATGGTCGAGCGGGTGCACTCCTCGAAGGTCGCCGACCTCTCCCAGCACGACTGGATCCGCTGGGGCGGCGGGCTCTTCGCCGCTGCCTTCCTGCGCGAGTTCACCGCCGGGCTGCCGTGGGGGCACCTCGACATCGCCGGGCCGTCCTGGAACGGTGGCGGCGCCTCCGGCCACCTCACCCCCGGCGGGACCGGCACCGCGGTCGCGACCCTGGTCGATTATCTGCGCGCTCTGGCGGGGTAGTCCCTAACGATCGGACCCACCGCGCCGGCGTGTCGCGGGTCCGATCGTTAGGGACTACCCCAGCGACGCGCTCAGCCCGACTGCTTGCGGCGCCGGTTGTACTCCCGCATCCGCTGGGGCACCCCGACCACCGCGGCGTCGTAGGAGGGCACCATCCGGTCGTTGCAGAACGTGTGCGCCCACCGCGCCGACGGCACCCGGCGCCGGGTCCACTCGCCGTCGTGGGCCACCAGCAGCAGCGTCACGTCGCTGACCGCGGTGCGCGGCTCGACGAACCCCTCGACCCCGCGACGCGTCGCGACGAACCCCGCCAGATGCTCCACGTCGGTGCCGTCGGCCGCCCGCACCCGCGTCGAGCCGGTACGGCGGGCATCCGCGGCCGGAGCGCGCCAGCGCGTCGTACTGCGGAGCCGGTTCCACCACGCCATGGCGCCAAGTGTGCCTCCTCGGTGCCGGCGCAGGCAGGCGGTCCGGGGTTTCGGCCGAGGGGTCGTCCAACTCGATCGTCTTACTCACGGGTATGGGATGCCGGTTCTGGACACCTTCCGCGAGGGTGCCAAGATGACACCACCACCAGATCGCAGCGAAGGAAGCCCATGGCCACCGAAGTAACTCTCCCGGCACTCGGCGAGTCCGTCACCGAAGGCACCATCACCCGTTGGCTGAAGAACGTTGGTGACACGGTGGCCGTGGACGAGCCGCTGCTCGAGGTCTCCACCGACAAGGTCGACACCGAGATCCCCTCGCCGGTGGCCGGCACGCTGCTGGAGATCAAGGCCTCCGAGGACGACACCGTCGAGGTCGGGGCCGTGCTTGCGGTCGTCGGCGCCGACGACGAGGCGTCCTCCTCCCCCGCCGTCGCGCCGTCGGCCCCCGAGGAGTCGGCCCCCGAGCCCGCCCAGTCGGCCCAGCCCGCCACGCCGGAGCCGGCCGCTCCCGAGGCACCGGCTGCCGCGCCGGCCGCTCCCGCCGCCAGCGACAACGGCGGCAACGGGGGCGGCAACGCCACGTCCGTCACGCTGCCCGCCCTGGGCGAGTCGGTCACCGAGGGCACCGTCACCCGGTGGCTGAAGAACGTCGGTGACACGGTGGCTGTGGACGAGCCGCTGCTCGAGGTCTCCACCGACAAGGTCGACACCGAGATCCCCTCGCCGGTGGCCGGCACGCTGCTGGAGATCAAGGTCGCCGAGGACGAGACGGTCGCCGTGGGCGCCGAGCTCGCGCTCGTCGGCGACGCCGGCGCAGCCACCAGCGCGCCCGCCCAGCCCGAGCAGCAGGCCCAGCCCGAGCAGCAGGCCCAGCCCGAGCAGCAGGCCCAGCCCGAGCAGCAGGCCCAACCCGAGCAGCAGGCCCCGGCTGCGCCGGAGCAGGCGCCCGCGCAGCCCGAGCAGCCCGCCGAGCAGGCCGCCGAGAAGCCCGCCGAGAAGCCCGCGGAGCAGCCCGCGCCCACCAGCCCGGCGGCGTCCGCGCCCATCGCGCCGAGCATCGAGGCCGGCGGCTACGTCACCCCGCTTGTGCGCAAGCTCGCCGCGCAGCACAACGTCGACCTGGCCAAGGTCCAGGGCTCAGGTGTCGGCGGCCGGATCCGCAAGGAGGACGTCCTCGCCGCTGCGGAGGCGGTCAAGGCCGCTGCCGCTCCGGCGCCCGCCCAGTCCGGCGAGTCGGCACAGGCGGCACCGTCGGGCCGGACCCCTGCCGCAGCGCCCGCAGCCCCGTCCCCGCTGCGCGGTACGACGGAGAAGGTCTCGCGGCTGCGCAAGGTGATCGCCGAGCGGATGACCGCGTCGCTGCAGTCCTCGGCCCAGCTCACCCAGGTGATGGAGGTGGACGTCACCAACATCGCCCGACTGCGTGAGGCGAACAAGGCGGCCTTCCAGGCACGTGAGGGCGTCAAGCTCACCTACCTGCCGTTCTTCGCCAAGGCCGCGATCGACGCGCTGAAGGCGCACCCGAAGCTCAACGCCAACCTCAACACCGAGGCCGGCGAGGTGACCTACTACGACCGGGAGAACATCGCGTTCGCGGTGGACACCGACCGTGGCCTGCTCACGCCTGTCGTGAAGGACGCCGGCGAGCTGTCCGTGGCCGGCCTGGCGAAGCGGATCGCGGACGTCGCCGAGCGCACGCGCACCAACAAGATCACGCCCGATGAGCTGTCCGGTGGCACGTTCACGATCACGAACCTCGGCTCGTTCGGCGCGCTCTTCGACACCCCGATCATCAACCAGCCGCAGGTCGCCATCCTGGGGCCGGGCGCTGTCGTGAAGCGTCCGGTCGTCATCGACGACCCGGAGCTGGGCGAGACGATCGCGATCCGTCACATGGTCTACCTCGCGCTGACCTACGACCACCGCCTGGTGGACGGTGCCGACGCCGGCCGCTTCCTGCAGGACGTGAAGAGGCGCCTGGAGTCGGGAGTGTTCGAGCTCTGACCCACCTTTGCCGGGGCTAGGGTCCCGGTCATGATGAGCCGCCGCGCGTTGCTTCTGGGCCTTCCGGCCGTGGGAGCGGCCGCGGCGGCCGTCGTTGTGGGCGGCGTCGACGAGGGCCTGCTGCCGGGTCGGTCGCGGCTGCGGGAGGCGTTCGGGCTGACGGGTCCCGACGGCGCCGTACCGCAGGTGCCGATCGGGCCGGTGACCAGCGGCAGCTTCGTCTCCCACGCTCGTGGCGGCATCCGCACCGGCTGGTCGCTGGCGCGTCCGCCGGGCGCCGAGGCCACGCACGGCACGCTCCCGCTGGTGGTCGCGCTGCACGGCCGCGGCGGCGATCACTCCACGTTCATGCACGATCTGGGCGGTCCCCAGTTCCTGGCGCAGGCGGTGGCGCGCGGTGTACCGCCCTTCGCGATCGTCTCCGTCGACGGCGGGGAGACGTACTGGCATCCGCACCATGGCTCGGACGCCGGCGCGATGGTCACCGACGAGCTGCTGCCCATCCTGCAAAGGCACAGCGCCGACACCGGCCTCGACACCGGCCGGCTCGGCTTCTACGGCTGGTCGATGGGCGGGTACGGCGCACTCCGGCTGGCCGGCCTCCTGGGCCCACACCGGGTCAGGGGCGTGGCGGTCGCGAGCCCGGCGCTGTGGGTGGACGCGTCGGGTGTGTCGGCCGCCGGGTTCTCCACCGCGGCCGAGTACGACCGCTACGAGGTCTTCGACCGCCAGCGCGATCTGACGGGCATCCGGGTGCGCGTCGACATCGGCCGTGACGACCCGTTCTACGTCGCCACCCGCCGCTACGTGGCCGGGTTCCCACCGGCAGCGGGCGTGGTCAGCACGTTCCCCGCGGGGGCGCACACCGAGGGCTTCTGGCGGCGGATGCTGCCCGCGGAGCTGGCGTTCTTGGGGAGTACGCTCGCAGCGTGACCGAGTTGCGCTTCGAGGACCACGGCAGCATCGACTACCTCGAGGCGTGGGAGCTGCAGAAGCAGGTGCACGCCGGTGTGGTGGAGCGCAGCCGGCCCGACACGGTGCTGATGTTGGAGCACCCGCCGACGTACACCGCGGGGAAGCGGACCGACGCCCACGAGCGGCCGGTCGACAGCGGCGGCGCACCGGTGATCGATGTCGACCGCGGCGGGAAGATCACCTTCCACGGCCCCGGCCAGCTGGTCGCCTACCCGATCGTGCGGCTGCCCGATCACGTCAAGGTGGTCGACTTCGTGCGCCGCCTCGAGGAGGCGATGATCCGCACCTGCGCCGACTTCGGCCTCGAGACCGCCAGGGTGCCGGGCCGCAGCGGCGTCTGGCTGCGCGAGGACGCGGCGACCGGGTCCGGTCCGGGGCGTCCCGAGCGCAAGATCGCCGCGATCGGGCTGCGGGTCAGCAGGGGCGTCACGATGCACGGCGTCGCGATGAACTGCGACGTGGACATGGGCTGGTACGACCGGTTCGTGCCGTGCGGCATCGCGGACGCGGGCGTCACCAGCCTCAGCCTGGAACTGGGGCGCGACATCACCGTGGCCGAGGTCGCGCCCGTCCTGCAGCGGCACCTGCGCACCTACCTCGCGTGGGAGCCGTACGACGCGACGCCGGACTACGAGCCGCGTCCCGAGCCGGAGCACCACCGAGAGGCGCCGGCCGACGCGCCGCGCATCCCGCTGCTGACCCCGTCGCGCTGATAGCGTGCGCCTGCCTGTTGCTGCTGTGACAGGCGGGCCTGATGGGAGGAGGGGCCGTGCGGGTCCCGTTGGTCCCTGCGGCGGTCGCCGCCGCGGTGATGAGCGTCGTGCCATGGGGCCTGAGCAGCTTGGCTCCCGCTCGCGTCGCCGTCGCGGCGCCCACTGACACCACCGCCGTCGTCCACCTGACCGTGGGCGGCGACCGGGCCACCGCTCAGACGCTCGCGCCCCTCGCCGGCGTCACGTTCGGGCTCTTCAGCGAGCAGCCCACGGCGGTCGGCACGCAGGGCGACACCACCCAGGCCCCGGCGTACACGTGTGTCTCCGACGCGCAGGGCGACTGCTCGCTCAGCGTCCCGCTCGGTGGCGGTGGCTCCACGCCCGGCACCAGGCTGTGGGCGGCACCGACGACCCTGCCTGCGGGGTGGACCACCCAACCCGACCAGAGCGCCGACTTCCGCACCGGACCGCTGTATCCCGGTCGTACCGAGACGCTGCACAGCGTCTGGCCCCTCACCCGCACCATGCCGGCGCTCGCGCGCGGCTGCGCTCATGCCGTGGGCGTGGTCACCGGTGCCGCGCCCGGCGGCGTGGTGACCCGGCTCGCGACGATGCTCCAGGGCACCCCCTCGCGGATCGCGTGGTACGGCGCCGCCGGTGCCACCGACCTGATGCCGGTCGCGTCGGCGGCCGACGCCACCCGACTGACCGGCCTGGTCCACGGCGGCGGGAAGCGGTCCTGGCGCCACAGCCTCGACGCGCTCGCCGCGGCGGCCGCGCCCGCCGGCGCTGCGCCGCACTACGACCTCGTCGTAGTGCCAGGCGGTGTCGACCTCAGTGGATCGCCCGCTGTGAACCGGCTCGCCGCACTCGGCACGCGCGTCGTCAGCATCGGCGACGTGGCGGGCCTGCGCGCGATGCTGCGCCGCGGCTGTGGGCCCTCTGTCACGCTCGTCTCGCCGACGCCCCTCACCGTCACACCCGCCGCTCCCGCCGACGCCGGCGCGACGCCGGTCGGCACCGACCCCGTGACCGGAGCCGTGGCCCTCGCACCGACACCGTCGCTGACCCTGTCGGTCTCCCCCACCGCCGTGCACTGCACCGACCTGCGCTCCGGTGCGGGCGTGCCGACGACGCTCGCGGGCACGACGCTCACCTTCGCCGGCCCGCCGGTCACGCCGGCCACGCCGGTGACCTGCTCGGTGACGCCGCCGGGTGATGGAACCGGGTCGCTGCAGGTGGGTCACCGGTGGGCCGTGACCACGATGCGCGGCACGACGATCTACGCCGAGGGCACGCAGCCCGCCGACCTGCACGCGACCCTCACGGTGGCCGGCCGGAGCCAGCCATGGGCCGCTCCGCGCAGCGGTCTCGCGCCCGGGGTCGCCGTACCGGTGGCGGATGCGGCGACGTCGGGGCTGCCGGGGTGCACGGTGACCGGTACGACGGTGTCGGCGGCGGGTGGGGCCGACCAGCCGCTCGGGGCGACGCTCACCGCCGGCGCCGGGTGGACGATCACCGACCACGTCACCTGCCACAGCCACCTCACCCTGCAGGCGAGCGTCGTGGGCGGCAGCGCCCAGCCGTCGGCGTGGACGCTGACCGCGACCGGATCCCCCACCGGGCCCTCCGGTGCGAGCGGCTCCCCCGCCGCGACCGGCGAGGTCGCGCCCGGGACGCCCTACGCGCTGAGCCAGACGGGCGGGACGAGCTACTACGTGCCCGCGCGCACCGACTGCCAGATCGCCGGCCCCGCGATCGGCTGGGACACCACCGCCTCGTCGGTGACGGTCCCGCTCGGGCAGGACGTCACCTGCACGACCACCGAGGCGACGGCGGCCCTGACCCTGAGCAACGCGGTGACCGGGTCGACCACCGACCCGGCCGACTGGTCGCTGACCGCCACGCCGGGGGATCCCCATCCGGCCGGCATCGCGGCGCAGAGCGTCAAGGGCACCGGCACGATCACGATCCGGCCCGCACTCCCCTACACCGTGCGCCAGGCCAGCGGCGCGGCCGGCTACCAGCTGACCGGGCTCACGTGCACCGTCGACGGCGTGGCCGCCGTGGCGTCAGCGCTGAGCGTCCCGGCGGGCTCCGCGGCGGCCTGTACGGCGACGACCGCGCGCAGCGAGTGGACGGTCACCCAGAGCAGCGACCCGGCCTCGGGCTCACGCGTCGTCCCGGGCGACCTGTTGACCTACACCGTCACCGCGACCCACCTGACCGGACAGCCCACGAGCGACGTGCTCATCGAGGACGACCTGACGAGCCTGCTCCGGCAGGCCAGCGTGGTCGACGGCGCGGTCACCGTGAGCACAGGCACCGCCGAGCTCGACGGCGACCGGCTCACCTGGACCCTGCCGTCGCTGACGGACACCGCCACCGCCACCTTCCGCGTCCGCGTCGGCGCGCGCACCGACGGCACCCGGCTCGTCGGGGTCATCGCCCGCGCGACCACCACCGAGCCGGGTGGCGCGGGCGACGCCGCGATCCCGTGTGCGCAGACCGCCCTGTCCCAGACGACGACCAACGACAGCGACCATCGCGACACGCTGCGCTGTGACGCGGTGGTGCATCCCACGCTCGACGCGGGCGGCCCGACGGACCGGCTGTGGTGGTTCGTCGGCGGCGCCCTGGCGGTCTCGCTGCTGGGCACCGCGACTGCGGCCGTCGTGAGCCGGCGGCGTACCCTGAGGGGGTGACTCTCGCACCTGAAGGCCGCAAGCTCCTCCGCCTCGAGGTCCGCAACGCCGAGACCCCCATCGAGCGCAAGCCGGAGTGGATCAAGACGCGGGCCAGGATGGGGCCGGAGTACACCCAGCTCCAGCAGCTGGTGAAGTCCGAGGGCCTGCACACGGTGTGCCAGGAGGCCGGCTGCCCCAACATCTTCGAGTGCTGGGAGGACCGCGAGGCCACCTTCCTCATCGGGGGCGACCAGTGCACCCGCCGCTGCGACTTCTGCCAGATCGACACAGGCAAGCCGCAGCCGCTGGACCGCGACGAGCCCCGCCGCGTCGCCGAGTCGGTCCAGACGATGGGCCTGAAGTACGCCACCATCACCGGCGTCGCCCGCGACGACCTCGAGGACGGCGGCGCCTGGCTGTACGCCGAGACCGTCCGCGCCATCCACGAGCTCAACCCCGACACCGGCGTCGAGAACCTCGTGCCCGACTTCAACGGCCGACCCGAGCTCCTCGCCGAGGTCTTCGAATCCCGCCCCGAGGTGCTGGCCCACAACCTGGAGACGGTGCCGCGCATCTTCAAGCGGATCCGGCCCGCGTTCCGCTACGAGCGCTCGCTGGGCGTGCTGACGGCCGCCCGCGAGTTCGGGCTGGTCACCAAGTCCAACCTCATCCTCGGCATGGGCGAGACCCGCGAGGAGGTCTCGCAGGCGCTGCGCGACCTGCACGAGGCCGGCTGCGAGCTGATCACCATCACCCAGTACCTGCGACCCAGCCTGCGCCACCACCCCGTCGAGCGGTGGGTGAAGCCGGAGGAGTTCGTCGAGCTGCAGGCCGAGGCCGAGGAGATCGGGTTCTCCGGTGTCATGTCCGGCCCGCTCGTGCGTTCGTCGTACCGTGCCGGCCGGCTGTACCGTCAGGCCGTCGCGGCCCGCGACACCCAGCCCGTCTGAGACCCAGACCGCGCCCCGCAGATCCGCAAGAGAGGCACCACAGCGATGTCCCAGCTCGACCCGAGCTCGATGAGCCGCCGCCAGCAGGTCATGGAGACCTACCGGATGACCAAGCAGGCCGACCCCGCCGTCGGCCTCTGGGTCGGCGGCTCGTTCGTCCTCGGTGCGCTCGTGGGCGCCGTGGTGTTCTGGCTGCTGCCCGCCGGTGGCGTCCTGGGCATCATCTTCACCGTGATCGGGGCGCTCCTGCTCGGCGTCGTCGCGGCCCTGCTGGTGTTCTCCCGCCGCGCCCAGCGCGCCGCCTACGCACGCATCGAGGGCCAGCCGGGCGCTGCCGCGGCCGCGCTCAACATGCTGCGCCGCGGCTGGACCGTCACGCCCGCGGTCGGCTTCAACAAGAACCAGGACGTCGTGCACCGGGTCGTCGGCCCGCCCGGACTGGTGCTGGTCGCCGAGGGCACCAGCCCCTCGCGGGTGCGGGCCCTACTCGCGACCGAGCGCACCAAGCACCAGCGCGTGCTGCCCGAGACGCCGATCACCGAGATCGTCGCGGGCAACGGCGAGGGCGAGGTGCCGCTGCCGAAGCTGGTCGCCAAGGTCTCCCGCCTCAAGCGGCAGGTGAAGCCGGCCGAGATCACCGACATCCTCTTCCGGCTCAAGGCGCTCGACGCCCAGCGCGGGACGCTGCCGATGCCGAAGGGTCCGATGCCGACCAACATGAAGGGCATGCGCAGCAACCTGCGCGGCCGCTGAGCGCTCCCCCGCCGGCGCAGGTGCCCGTCCGATAGGCCGGTTAGGCGGGCAGGTCCCTACTGCGCGGGCACGCCGCTGGCCATGCCGCCCAGCAGGCTCGTCATGTCCTGGGTGTCCTTGGCCGGCGGCGCCGTGACGCTGACGGGCTTGCCCCAGTCGGAGAACGTCTCGGTCACCGTCTCGCCGCCGGCGACCATCTTCATCTGCTTGTAGCGGCCCTGGCCGTCGAACCACACGTCGACCTTCTCGGTCGCCGGCAGCTTGCTCGCCGCCGATGAGGGCAGGCTCGGCATCGCGGAGGCGATCGCCTTGGTGTCGAGGGTGAACGTGTAGTGGTCGGTCGGCGTGCCCGCGACGGTCTCCTTGCCGACGTACGTCCCTCCTGAGACGGCGTCGGCGAACCGGTCGAACAGGGCGGTCGGGTCGAGTGAGCCGAGGCCCATCTTGCTCAGCGGGCTGTTCGGATCGTCGAGGGAGACCTTGATGTACTTGTCCCCCAGTGCCGCCATGTGCAGGTACATCGCGTTGTGGACCATGATCATGCGGATCGTGCCGTTGCCCAGCGACGAGGACGTCAGCTGCAGGTCGGCCGTCATCGGCTTGGACTTCATGTCCATGTCGCCGCTGCCCGACATCGCGATCTGGCCCGCCATCGTCATCTGCACGTGCACTGTCGAGGCCGAGGCCAGGGCGTCGGTGAACATCTTCTTCACCGTCGCGGCGTCGACCTGCGCGCCGGGTGCGAAGGCGTTGCCGCCGTTCGCCGACGCGTGGGCCGACGTGTGGGCCGACGTGCTCGCCTGACCGCCGGCGTCCTTCGAGGAGCCGCCGCAGCCGGCGGTGAGGGTCAGGGCCGCCACGGCGACTCCCGCCAGGGCAGTACGGCGCAGCGCGCGGCGCTGGTGGAGGTGGGTCATCGTGATGCCTTTCGGTGGAGTCAGGTCAGTCGGCCAGGCGCCGGAAGAACGAACGGTAGGTCTCCAGGGTGACGCTCGCCGTACCGCAGGCGAGGTCGTGCAGGCCGCGGCCGTCGGCGCGGAAGATCAGCGGCGGCACGACCACGGCGATCATGATCTGGCGCGCGAGCGTCCGCAGCGGGTCGAGGGGTCGCGGGTCGCCGTCGACCCGGACGGTGCGCAGCCGGGTGGCCATCTTGCCGAAGGAGCCGCCGGCGGTGGCGGTCAGCACCACTGACTCCACGACGTACACGAGCAGGACCCAGCCGTTGGCCGCGCCACCGGCCTTGTCCACGACGAGCGCGCCGAGGACCGGCACGGCCCGCGGGCCGAGGAACAGTGCGGCCACGAGCGAGGAGAACAGCCAGTCCACCGCCAGGGCGAGCACGCGTCGGCCCCAGGAGGCGGTCGCGAACGCCAGGGCGCGCGGGTCGGTGGTCAGCTGCTGGTCGCTCACGGGGACAGCCTAGGTGCCCGCCTGTCGGACCCCGGTCGGGACAACCTGTTACATGGCTGAAACAATCGTGTCACGGCAGCGCAACCGCTCACGCATAGGTTGCCAGCCATTGGCGAGGCAGCGCCGCCTCCCCGACCACTCGCGAGGAACTCGACCGTGCGTCCATCCGCGGTCAAGGAGGAACGAATGTTCAGCACTGGCGATGAGCTCCTGAAGTTCATCAAGGACGAGGGAGTCGAGTTCGTCGACGTCCGCTTCGTCGACCTTCCCGGCATCCAGCAGCACCTGACCGTGCCGGTGTCGTCGTTCAACCTGGACCCGATGGCGTTCGACGGCTCGTCGATCCGTGGCTTCCAGTCGATCCACGAGTCCGACATGGCGCTCTACCCGGACGTCACGACGGCGTACGTCGACCCGTTCCGCAAGAACAAGACGCTGGCGATGCTCTACTTCGTCCACGACCCGATCACCGGCGAGGCCTACTCCCGCGACCCGCGCAACATCGCCCGCAAGGCGCTGGCCTACCTGGCCACCACCGGCATCGGCGACACCGCGTTCTTCGCCCCCGAGGCCGAGTTCTTCATCTTCGACTCGGTGAAGTTCGCCACCGGCATGAACAAGTCGTTCTACGAGGTCGAGTCCTTCGAGGGCTCGTGGAACACCGGCGCGGACACCAACCCCGACGGCACCCCCAACCGCGGCTACAAGGTCCGCACCAAGGGTGGCTACTTCCCGGTGACGCCGACCGACGGCACCCAGGACCTGCGTGACGACATGGTCAAGAACCTCGAGGCCGCGGGCCTCCTGGTCGAGCGCGCGCACCACGAGGTCGGCACCGCTGCGCAGGCCGAGATCAACTACAGGTTCGACACGCTGCTCAAGGCGGCGGACGACATCATGAAGTTCAAGTACATCGTCCGCAACACCGCCTGGGAGGCCGGCAAGACGGTCACCTTCATGCCGAAGCCGGTCTTCGGGGACAACGGCTCGGGCATGCACGTGCACCAGTCGATCTGGAACAACGGCGAGCCGCTCTTCTACGACGAGAACGGGTACGGCGGCCTCTCCGACGTCGCCCGCTGGTACATCGGCGGCATCCTCAAGCACGCGCCCGCCGTGCTGGCCTTCACCAACCCGACGGTGAACTCCTACCACCGCCTGGTCCCCGGCTTCGAGGCCCCGATCTCGCTGGTCTACTCCTCGCGCAACCGCTCGGCCGCCGTCCGTATCCCGATCACGGGCTCGAACGCCAAGGCCAAGCGGATCGAGACCCGCTTCCCGGACCCGTCCTCGAACCCCTACCTCGCGTTCTCCGCGCTGCTGCTCGCCGGCATCGACGGCATCAAGAACAAGATCGAGCCGCCCGCGCCGATCGACAAGGACATCTACGAGCTCCCGCCGGACGAGATGGCCGAGATCAACCAGGTCCCCACCTCCCTCGGCGACGTCCTCCAGGCGCTGCGCGACGACCACGAGTTCCTCACCGTCGGCGACGTCTTCACCGAGGACCTCATCGAGATGTGGATCGACTGGAAGACCAACAACGAGATCCTCCCCGTACAGCTGCGCCCGCACCCGCACGAGTTCGAGCTCTATTACGACATCTGATCCCGGGCGGCCTAACGGCGACCGGCTAGGTGCCTGAAACGGCCCCTGACGCGGAGACACCTACCAGCGTCTTCAGCGTCAGGGGTCGCTTTTCGTTGGCGGGGGCCCAGTGCCGCGTCGCTCACCGCTGAGGTCGCAGCACCAGGGCGATGGCCATGCGCTCGACCGCTTCTCGCAGTACGTCGTGGCCGGTAGCGAAGTTCAACCGGATATGGGGACTGCTTGCATGGAATCGCTCGCCGGGCTCGACGGCAACCCTGCCTTTCGATAGGCACCAATCAGCAACCTCGCGGCCGGTTCCGTACGCCGAGCAGTCGATCCATGCGGTGTAGGTGGCGTCACCCGGGATCCACTTCATCCCGGGCAGGGAGTCAGCCAGCAGTTCCTTGAGCTCCAGCCGGCGGAGCGCGAGGGTCTCGAGGAGTCGATGGTGCCACTCACGACCGTCGCGGAAGGCGGCGATGGAGGCGAGCGCTCCGAAGTGCCCCACACGCCACCTGGTGTCAGGTGGCAGCCGTGACGAGATCGTCCTCGTCCTCTCCGCGGCGGTCACGGCGAGGGCACACTTGAGACCGGCAAGGTTCCATGCCTTCGACGCCGAGTGCAGCGCGATAGCGCACTCGTCGGCTCCAGGAACCGCCAGCAGAGGTGTGAATCGACTCGGTGCGAACGTCACGGGCGCGTGGATCTCGTCGCTGATGATCAGCACGCCGGTCCGTGACGCCATCGCGGCCAAATCGGAGAGCTCCTGCGGAGAGTGCACGGTGCCCGTCGGGTTCTGCGGGTTGCACAGCAGGTAGACACCGCCGTCCTCGAACACGGTGCGGAGACGGTCGAGATCGAGCCTCATTCCTGTCTCCGTCCGGCGCAGGGGTACGTCGACCACCTCGGCGCCAGCCTCCTGCGCCCATCCGAAGAACGGCGGGTACACCGGAGAGCTCAGGACCAGGCGTGTGGCCTCGGCTGCACGCAGCAACTCGACGACGCCGACCCCGACATCGGTGACCGCCCTCACGTCCTCGGTCGCAACGCTCCAGCCGTACTGCGCGTCGGCGAACTCCGCGAATGCGGAACGCACGTCGCAGATCTCGGCGTAGCCGGTGTCTCCACGCGCGACCGCTTCACTGAGCGCCTCACGGACCGGCGGGGCGAGGTCGAAGTCCATCTCGGCGATGGACAAGGGAATGACGTCCGGATCCTGCATCGACCACTTCGCGCTGCGACGGGCGCGCAGCGCGTCGAGCTGGGGCTCGGGCAGTCGGGCAGAAGTCATGGGGTCCTCGCATATGAGTCGGTGATGCTCCTTACGCACCCGAGCAGTACCCGCCACCGCTGGAGCAGGCACCTCGATCTGAGGCACCCTAGGATCTCGACCTTCCGTCGCTAGTCTGCGGGATCACCGGGTCGCCACAGGCGTCCGACGTCACCGCAGGAACGAGTGGATCAAGCCGCCGAACGACCCGATCACCACCGTCGTACCGACAAGCACGAAGACAACGCCCATGAGCCGTTCGCGGCGAACCTGGGTGGCGATCCGCTGCTCGACCGGTCGCCTCAGCAGGCTGCTCCACGGTGGAACGCGCCTCAGCAGAACCTCGGCGCCGCTCATGATCCTGAACGTCGTCCGGACGTGCCATGTCGTCATGCCACGGTAGTTGAGCGCCCCAAGCGAACCCACCACGACGAACACCAAGCCCCCGAGCGCTGATCCGACCGACACGTGCGAAGTGTTGCACTCTCGCGTCGACTCTGACGCTCAGCCGACGCGCTGACCGACAGCCGACGCTCCCGAGTGCCGCTTCCACCGCAAGGCGACGAGCCAACAGTCACGAGCGGCCCGGCGCCGGTCTCGGTTCGTTGGGCATGGCCTCCGGGCCGGCAGGAACCCTGACCGCCGCGGTGGCCGGGTCCGACATCACCCATCGCACCGCGGCGGTACCGGCAGACCCGATGGGCCGCCCGACGACCGCATCGACCAGGGCGCCGGCCACCGGCGGATGTGGCACTCCCAGCATCTGTCGGGCCCAGGCCGGCAGCGTGGCAACAGCGCCCAGCGCGATCATCGCGTAGCCGGCTCGTGCCGACCACGGCAGCGGCGGGCTCACCAGCAGGTAGCGAGCCACAGCCCTCGCCGCCGGGGTCCCCTCCAGCTCCGGGCGGAACTCCTCGATCTCCCCGCGGAGCTGGGCCTCGCTCGTCGGCGGGTCGACGACCCCGAGACGGGCCGCTGCCACCCCGGTCTGCGTCACGTACCGGTCAGCGTCCGCCTGACCGAGGCGACGCCCGCCGTAGCGCTGGAAGGTCGTCAGGAAGCTCTCGACCTCCGCGAGGTGCACCCACCGCAGCAGGTGCGGGTCGGCGGCGGCGTAGGCGCGGCCGTCGGAGGTGACCCCACGCACGGCCGCATGGATGCGCCGTACCCTCGCGATCGTCTGCTCGGCGTGCTCGATGGTGCCGAACGTGGTGGCCGCGATGAACGCACCGGTGTTCGCGACCCGCGACCACGGGTCGCTGCGATAGTCCGAGTTCTCCTCCACCGCGGCCAAGGCGACTGGATGCAGAGACTGCAGCAGCAGGGCCCGAACCCCACCGGCGAACATCGACGCGTCCGAGTGCACCCACCAGATCGGATCCCCCGGACCGAACCAGCGCTCGCCCTCGGCGCCCCAGATCTGTCGAGCACGCGCGTCGGCGTCCGCCCCCGCGACCCGGCGCCGCAGCGCCGCGCCGGCCCGGCGCCGCACCACCTCCGCCGGCCGTCCGATCGCGGCACCACGCCCCCGCCAGATCACCCCACCATGCTTCCACCGCGCCCAAGCGCCCCCGGCGCACGGATCTCGCTCGATCCGACTGGTCTGTTCAGCTCACCACGGCTGGATGCCGGTGTCGTCGCGGAACGTGCCGCTCGGCCCATCGTCAGGCAGCGTTGCCAGCTCGAGGAAGATCGCGGCGCCCTGCTGCGGCGTACGCGTTCCCTGGTGACCGTTGAGGTCGGTCGCGACGTAGCCGGGGCAGCCGGCGTTGACCAGGATGCCCGTGCCGGCCAGCTCCTTGGCGTAGTGGACGGTGATGGCGTTGAGGTAGGACTTGGTCGGCGAGTAGGCCCCCGAGATCGGCCCGACGGCCTCGGCCTGTGCCGTCTGCAGGGTGAGGGACCCGACCGTGCTCGAGACGTTGACGATGCGCGGCGAGGCGGCACGGCGCAGCAACGGGAGCATCGCGTTGGTGACCCTGATGACGCCGACGACGTTCGTGTCGACGATCCTGAGGACCTGCGCGGCGCTGACCTTCGTCGGCTCCTGCGGCATCCCGCCTGTGATGGCGGCGTTGTTGACCAGGACGTCAAGCCCGCCGAGCTGCTCGAGCTGAGCCGCCGCGGCGGCGACGCTCTCGTCCTGGGTCACATCCAGCGGTACGCCGAACACGTCCAGCCCCTCGGCGCGCAGCTTCTCCACCGCCTCCTCACGGCGACCGGTGTCGCGGGCGCCGACCCCGACGCGGAACCCGAGCCGCGCGAGGCCAGCGGCGATCTCGTAGCCGATGCCCTTGTTGGCGCCGGTGACCAGGGCGGTCGGCTTCTTCTCGGTGCTCATTGCTGTCATGCCTCGATCGTGTGCTCGCACCGCTGCGCGATTCCAAGACCGATCGGGTGGTGGGCGATACCTCGCGGGTATCGAGCCTGGTCACCGGCGTACCCTCGGCGGCGTGGAGACCCGCGAGCTGCGCTACTTCGTCGCGGTCGCCGAGGAGCTGCACGTGGGCCGGGCCGCCCAGCGGCTGGGGATGGCCCAACCGCCGCTGTCGCGGGCCATCGCGAAACTGGAGCGGCGACTCGGCGCGGAGCTGTTCATCCGCGGGCCTCGGGGCGTGGCACTCACCGCCGCCGGCCAGACCCTGCTGACCGAGGGTAGGGCGGCTCTCGCCGCGGTCGAGGCAGCCGAGCGGCGCACCCGCCGGACCGTCGAGGCAACGCCGGGCCGTCCCGCCGTGGTGCTCACGGCCAAAGCCGGTGCGTCCACCGAGCTGATGGCCAAGCTGCTCGACGCCTTCGCGGCCGAGCCCGACGCCGTCGACGTCGAGGTGGTGCTGAGTCCACCCGGACACCAGGCGCCCATGCTGCGCGACGGACGCGCCGACGTCGCGATCCTGCACCGACCCTTCGACGACACCAGCGGGTTCGATGTCGACACGCTCGCGGTCGAGGATCAGGTCCTGGTCCTGCCATCGGGGCACCCGGTGAGCAGCAAGGCCTCCATGACCCTCGCCGAAGCGACGTCGATCCCGGACCTGCCCCTCCCGCGCTGGCCGCACCTGGACGGGACCTACCCCGACGGGCCGGGTCCCGAGCTGCGCGACCTCGCACAGGTTCTGCAGCTGGTGCGGCTGGGACGTGCGGCGATCGTGCTGCCGGAGTCGGCGAGCATCAACCTGCACGGCGGGCTCACGATGGTGCCGCTGTCCGACGCCCCTCGAGTGACCACCGTCATCGCCTGGCCGCCCCACAGCACCTCGCCGGGCGTCGCTGGCCTGGTCCGCACCGCAGCGAACCTGTGACCGGACCGTCGCGCCCGGGGCCGTCCTGACCCGGACCGCTCCCTGGGCGGGTGAGGAGGCGCCGACACCGGTGGACGTAGCGAGAACGTCAGTGCCTGTGCCGACCGCGTAGGAATTTCGTCAGGAACGACGCCGCCGTGTCGCGGGCCATTTCCCGGAGCAGTTGAGTGGTTCTCGGTCGCCCCTTCAGGCGGCCTGAACACTCCGCCTCGGAAGGACCCGACATGGCCGACATTGGCCTCATCGCCCTCACCATCGCCCTCTTCGGCATCGTCGCGTTGGTCGTCAACGGGGTCGAGCGGTTGTGACCCCGGCCAACCTGATCGGCTTGATCCTGGCCATCGTGCTAGGGCTCCTGGTCCTGGTCGCGCTTGTCTTCCCGGAGCGATTCTGATGAGCGACGGCTGGGCATCGACGCTCTTCATCGTCTCGCTCGTCGCTGCATGGGCCCTCGCCTACCGCTTCTTCGGCGACTTCCTCTGGCGGGTCATCGACTCCCCGAAGCACCTTCGCGTGGAGCGGCTCGTCTACCGCCTCATCGGCATCGACGGTGACAGCGAGCAGAACTCCGGCGCCTACACGCGCGCCGTCATCGCGTTCTCCGCCATCTCGGTCCTCGTCGTCTACGGGTTCGAACGCCTGCAGCACGTGCTGTGGCCGAACCCCGACTTTCCCGCAGTCACGTCCCATATCGCCTGGAACACCGCTGTCAGCTTCGTGACCAACACCGACTGGCAGGCCTACTCGGGCGAGTCCACGATGACCCACCTGACCCAGATGACGGCGCTCGCGGTGCAGGACTTCCTCTCCGCTGCAGTCGGCATCGCCGTGGCCGTCGCGCTGCTCCGGGGGATCGCGCGGACCAAGACCGAGCATCTGGGCAACTTCTGGGTCGACGTCACGCGGCTCGTCGTACGCGTGCTGCTGCCGATCGCGGTCCTCGGCACGATCGTGTTCATCGCGGCCGGCATGGTGCAGAACCTCTCCGGAGGCATCGATGTGCACACCCTGGCCGGCGGCACTCAGACCATCACCGGCGGTCCCGTCGCCAGCCAGGAGGTCATCAAGGAGCTCGGCACCAACGGCGGCGGCTTCTACAACGCCAACGCCGCCCACCCGTTCGAGAACCCGAACGCCTGGACCAACTGGCTGGAGATCTTTCTGATCGGGCTCATCCCCTTCGCCCTCCCCCGCGTGCTCGGCCGCATGGTCGGGGACAAGCGACAGGGGTACGCGATCGTGGCCGCGATGGCGGTGATCGCCGCCGTCTCGGTCGGGCTCATCAACATCACCGAGCTCGGCCACCACGGCACGGTGCCACAAGCGATCGGCGCCGCGATGGAGGGCCGCGATGTGCGGTTCGGCGTCGGGAACTCCGCGACGTACGCATCGATGACGACGCTGACCTCCACCGGGTCGGTGGACTCTTTCCACGACTCCTACACCGCCTTGGGCGGAGGCGTGCTGCTCTTCAACATGATGCTCGGGGAGGTCGCCCCCGGAGGTGCCGGCTCGGGCCTGTACGGCATGCTCGTGCTCGCGATCCTGACGGTGTTCGTGGCCGGGTTGATGGTCGGCCGTACGCCCGAATATCTCGGCAAGAAGATCGGCGCACGCGAGATCAAGCTCGCCTCGCTCTATTTCCTCACCACGCCGTTCCTCGTGCTGGTCGGCACCGCCCTGGCGATGGGCAGTGCGCTCCACCGGAGCGCGATGCTGAACTCCGGCGCCCACGGCTTCTCCGAGGTCCTGTACGCGTTCACGTCGGCGAGCAACAACAACGGCTCGGCGTTCGCCGGCATCACGGTGAATACGCCGTGGTACGACGTGGCGCTCGGCATCTGCATGCTGCTCGGACGGTTCCTGCCGATCGTCTTCGTGCTCGCGTTGGCCGGCAGTCTCGCCCGGCAGAACAGGGCCCTGGCCTCGGCCGGGACGATGCCGACCCACACCCCCCTGTTCGTGGCCATGTTGATCGGAGTCACCGTCGTGCTGGTCGGTCTGACCTTCCTGCCCGCCTTGGCGCTGGGCCCGCTCGCGGAAGGACTCATGCGATGAACGGCCACACCCCCAGCAGTGCCCGCCACCTGTCCGGCGGCCTCCTCGATCCCCACCAGCTCCTCGCTGCCCTCCCGGCCGCGCTCCGCAAGGTCGATCCGCGGGTGATGTGGCGCAACCCGGTCATGCTGATCGTGGAGGTCGGCGCGGTCTTCACCACCGTCCTGGCCGGTGTTCATCCCACGTGCTTCGCCTGGCTGATCACCGTCTGGCTCTGGCTCACCGTCGTCTTCGCCAACCTGGCCGAGGCTGTCGCCGAGGGCCGCGGCAAGGCGCAGGCGGACACGCTGCGCAAGACCCGCCAGGGGACGGCGGCTCGGCGGCTCAAGGCCTGGGTGCCGGGCGCGACGATCGCGCCAGGGGACATCGAGGACGTGCCGGCACCGGCGCTCGCGAAGGGCGACTTCGTGATCGCCGAGGCGGGCGACGTGATCCCGGGAGACGGTGACGTCGTGGACGGCATCGCCAGCGTCGACGAGTCCGCCATCACCGGCGAGTCCGCACCGGTCATCCGGGAGTCGGGCGGCGACCGGTGCGCCGTCACCGGTGGCACGAAGGTCCTGTCGGACCGCATCGTCATCAAGATCACCCAGACCCCGGGCGAGAGCTTCATCGACCGGATGATCTCGCTGGTGGAGGGCGCAGACCGGCAGAAGACGCCCAACGAGATCGCCCTGAACATCCTGCTCGCCGCACTCACGGTGATCTTCCTGATGGCGGTGGTCACGCTGCAGCCCTTGGCGATCTTCGCCAAGTCGGTCAATGCTGCCGCCCCGAACACCGCAGCGCTCGACGCGCACGGCGTCACCGGGATCGTGATGGTCGCGCTCCTGGTCTGCCTGATCCCGACCACCATCGGGGCACTGCTCTCCGCGATCGGCATCGCCGGCATCGACCGCCTGGTCCAGCGCAACGTGCTCGCCATGAGTGGTCGCGCCGTCGAAGCCGCGGGCGATGTGAACACACTGCTCCTGGACAAGACCGGCACGATCACCTTCGGCAACCGACAGGCGGCCGAGTTCACCCCGGTCACCGGCGTCGCCCCCGCGATCCTTGCCGATGCAGCGCAGCTGTCCAGCCTCGCGGACGAGACTCCGGAGGGGCGCTCGATCGTGGTGTTCGCCAAGGAGGCTCACGGGCTCCGCGAGCGTCAGGCCGGTGAGCTCGCCCACGCCACCTGGGTGCCGTTCACCGCTCAGACCCGCATGTCGGGGGTGGACATCGACGACCGGCAGGTACGCAAGGGCGCGGCCACGGCTGTCATGCACTGGGTCCGCGAGAACGGCGGCCGTCCGACCGAGGACGTCGGAGCGATCGTCGACGCGATCAGCGCCGCCGGCGGTACGCCGCTCGTGGTCGCTGAGAAGGTCGGCGCGCGATCTGCGCGCGCACTGGGCGTCATCCACCTCAAGGACGTCGTCAAGGCAGGCATGCGGGAGCGGTTCGAGGAGATGCGCCGCATGGGCATCCGCACGGTCATGATCACCGGCGACAACCCACTCACGGCCCGCGCCATCGCGGACGAGGCCGGCGTCGACGACTTCCTCGCCGAGGCCACACCCGAGGACAAGATGGCGCTGATCAAGAGGGAGCAGCAAGGAGGCCGCCTGGTCGCGATGACCGGCGACGGCACCAACGACGCCCCGGCACTTGCCCAGGCGGACGTGGGTGTCGCGATGAACACCGGCACCTCGGCTGCGAAGGAGGCCGGCAACATGGTCGACCTCGACTCCGATCCGACCAAGCTCATCGAGATCGTGGAGATCGGCAAGCAGCTGCTGATCACCCGCGGCGCTCTCACGACGTTCTCCATCGCCAACGACATCGCCAAGTACTTCGCGATCATCCCGGCGATGTTCGCCAGCGTCTATCCGGGCCTGGGCAGGCTCAACATCATGGGCCTGGCCAGTCCTCAGTCCGCGATCCTGTCGGCGGTCATCTTCAACGCGGTGATCATCATCGCGCTGATCCCGCTCGCACTTCGGGGCGTCTCCTACCGGCCGGGCGGTGCCGCGGCGTTGCTGCGTCGCAACCTGCTGGTGTACGGCGCGGGCGGCGTGGTCGCACCCTTCGTCGGAATCAAGCTCATCGACCTGCTGGTCCAGCTCCTCCCCGGGATGTCCTGATGTCGATCTCCAACCCCTTCATCGGCCGACACGTGGCAGCGCTGCGCGCCGTCCTCGTCTTCACTCTCCTCCTCGGCGTCGCCTACCCGCTGGCCATGCTCGCGATCGGGCGGATACCGGGCCTGTCGTCTCGGGCCGACGGATCCCTGATCTACGAGAACGGGCACGTCGTCGGAAGCCGGCTCATCGGCCAGTCCTTCACCGACGCCCGCGGGAATCCCCTTCCGCAGTACTTCCAGTCCCGTCCCTCCGCGGCCGGCAAGGGCTACGACCCGACGTCGACCTCGGCCAGCAACCTCGGACCCGAGGACGTCGTCGACACCCCGGATCGGCCGAGCCTGCTCAGTCAGGTCTGCGCGCGCAGCGCCGCGGTCGGGAGACTCGAGGGCGTGGACGGCGGGCGACCTTACTGCGCAGGCGACGTGGGCGCAGTCCTGGGGGTCTTCTACGCCCACGGCATCTCGGGCGCGGTCACCCGCGTGGTGAGCCTGAACCAGACCTCGGGCACACCGTTCGTCTCCACCTATCGCGGTGTTCGGGTCGAGCTGGCGAAGAAGGGAACCGACTACTCCCACGCGGTCGTGATCCCGATCCGCGGTGACGCCCCGGCGGCTCCCGTCGTACCGCCGGACGCGGTGACCGCCAGCGCGTCGGGCCTCGATCCGGACATCTCCCCGGCGTACGCCGAACTGCAGGCGGCGCGGGTCGCGCGGGTGCGCGGCATCCCGATCGCTACCGTGCGATCGTTGATCGAGGAGTGCACTCACGGGCGCGCGCTCGGCTTCATGGGTGAGCCCGGCGTCAACGTGCTCGAGCTCAACCTCGCGCTCGACGGGCTGAGTGCGAGATGACGATGGAGGGGGCGGCGGTGGGACGAGGCAGGTTGCGCGTCTACCTCGGCGCCGCCCCCGGCGTGGGCAAGACCTACCGGATGCTCGAGGAGGGGCAGCGCCGCAAGGAGCGCGGCACCGACGTCGTCATCGGGTACGTCGAGACCCACGGCCGACCGAACACCATCGCCGTCGCCGAGGGCCTCGAGGTCGTGCCCAGAAGGACACTGACCTACCGAGGCGCGACGTTCACCGAGATGGATCTCGACGCTGTGCTCCGCCGTCGGCCAGGTGTGGTCCTGGTCGACGAGATGGCGCACACCTGCGTGCCCGGAAGCCGCCATGAGAAGCGCTGGCAGGACATCGACACGCTCCTCGACGCCGGCATCGACGTCATCACCACGGTCAACGTCCAGCACCTGGAGTCGCTCAACGACGTGGTCGAGCAGATCACCGGGATCATGCAGATGGAGACGATCCCCGACGCGGTCGTGCGGTCCGCGGAGCAGATCGAGCTGGTCGACATGACGGCACAGGCCCTGCGTCGGCGGATGGCGCACGGCAACGTGTACAAGCCCGACAAGGTGGACGCCGCGCTCGGCAACTACTTCCGGGAAGGGAACCTCACCGCGCTGCGTGAGCTGGCCCTGCTGTGGCTGGCCGACAAGGTCGACGAGCAGCTCGGCCGCTACCGCCGCGATCACGACATCGACCGCACCTGGGAGGCGCGTGAGCGGGTGGTGGTCGCCCTCACCGGAGGCCCCGAGGGCGACACGCTCCTGCGACGGGGGGCACGGATCGCCGAGCGTGCCCGCGGCGCCGACCTTCTCGCGGTCCACGTCGTGCACAGCGAAGGCCTCACCGGCGCAGACCCCGCCCACCTCGCCCGGCAGCGCACGCTGGTCGAGAGTCTCGGTGGCACCTACCACCAGGTCGTGGGCGAGAATGTGCCGGCGTCCCTGCTCGCCTTCGCCCGGGGCGTCAACGCGACCCAGTTGGTCCTCGGCGCCAGCCGGCGCGGGCGCCTCGCCCAGCTCTTCTCCCGCGGCATCGGCATCACGACGGTCGCCGAATCAGGGTCGATCGACGTACACCTCGTCACGCACGAGGAGACCGGACGCCCGTGGCTGCGACGTACCCAGCACCATTGGGACCTGCGCGACCAGCCGCTCGGACGTCTCCTGCTCGGCCTCGCGCTGACCGCGATCCTGATGCCGCTCCTGACCATGCTGCTCACCGGTCGCCGCCACGACCTCTCGCTGTCCAGCGTGATCCTGATCTACCTGGTGGTGGTCGTCGCGATCTCGCTCGTCGGGCGACTCTGGGCGGCACTGGCCGCGGCCTTGGTCAGCTCACTGTTGATCAACTACTTCTTCACGCCCCCGATCCATCGGTGGACCATCGCCGAATTCCAGGACGTCCTGGCGCTCGTCGTGTTCCTCATCGTCGCCGTGACCGTCAGCGCGACGGTGAACCTCGCCGTCGCCCGCACCGACCAGGCTGCCCGAGCCCAGCGCGAGGCGAACGCTCTGGCGGTCGTGGCCGGCAGCGTGCTTCGCGGCTCACGCCCCTTGGCCGCCCTGCTGGACCAGCTCCGCGAGTCGTTCGCCCTCGACTCGGTGACGCTCCTCGAGCGCAACAGCGAGCTGCCCGAGTCTCCCACCGAACGACGCGACCCCAGCCGATGGGCCGTCGCGGAGGCCGTCGGCGCCCCGGTCGCCACCACGCCGAGTGACGGCGATGTCGAGGTCCCGGTCGACGACGCGCTCACCCTCGTCCTGCGCGGTCACAGCCTCGAGGCGAGCGACCAGCGCATCGTCGAGGCGTTCGCCGTCCAGGCCGCGCTCGCGCTCCGGCATCAGCGTCTCGCCGAGCAGGCGGCCGCTGCGGTGCCGATCGCCGAGGCGGACAAGCTCCGCACCGCGCTCCTGCGCGCTGTGAGCCATGACCTGAGGGCTCCGCTCGCCTCGGCGAAGGCGGCTGTGCGCGGCCTGCGCAACCCGGAGGTCGTCTTCGCCGACGCTGACCGCCAGGAGCTGCTCGCCACCGCCGACGAGTCGCTCGACCTGCTCACCCACCTCGTCGAGAACCTGCTCGACATGAGCCGGCTCCAGGCCGGCGCGCTGGGAGTCCACCCGGAGCCGACCAGCGTCGCGGAGATCATCCCGCTCGCGATCGACGAGCAGGGGCGCGCCGCGGACAGCGTGGAGATCCGCCTCGCCGACGACCTCCCCGACGTCCTCGCCGATCCCGCGTTGCTCCAGCGCATCATCTCCAACCTGGTGTCCAATGCCCTGAAGTACTCCCCGGGCGGGACTCCCCCGGCCGTCGCGGCCAGCGCCCACGGTGACAAGGTGCACGTCCTGGTCATCGACCATGGTCCAGGACTGACCAGCGAGGAGCGCGAGCGCGCCTTCCTGCCCTTCCAGCGCTCCCGCGACAACGGTCCGGCGGGGATCGGTCTGGGCCTCGCCCTGTCCCGGGGCCTCGCCGAAGCCATGGCCGGCTCCATCGAGGCGGCCGACACACCCGGGGGCGGCCTCACCATGGACCTCGCGCTCCCCGTTGCCCGCCGCTCCGCCGACCCCCACCAGGAATGTCAGGAGGACCCGCATGACCCGCGTCCTGGTCGTCGATGACGAGCCGCAGATCCTGCGCGCGCTGCGCATCAACCTGCACGCCCGCCAGTTCGATGTCGCCATCGCTGCGGACGGCGCCACCGCGCTCGAAGCCGCATCGACCGGGCGCCCCGACCTGGTGATCCTCGACCTCGGCCTGCCCGACATCGACGGCGTCGAGGTGATCCGCAGCCTCCGCGGATGGACAGACGTCCCGATCATCGTCCTGTCGGGTCGGGCCGGAAGCACCGACAAGATCGTCGCCCTCAACGCCGGCGCCGACGACTATGTCACCAAGCCGTTCAACATCGAAGAGCTGCTCGCCCGGATGAACGCGGTCAGTCGCCGCCTGCGCCCCGACACCCAGGACGTCGAGCCGGTGCGGATCGGCAGCCACATCGTCGACCTCGGCGAGAAGGCCGTCCTCAGCGAGGACGGCGAGCTCGTCCATCTCACCAAGACCGAATGGGAGCTGCTCGCCATCCTCGTGCGCAACCCCGGGAAGCTGGTCAGTCAGCGTCAACTCCTGCAGGACGTCTGGGGGCCGACGTACCTGAATGAGACCCATTACCTGCGCCAGTACATGGGCCAGCTCCGCAAGAAGCTCGAGCCGGACCCGACTCGTCCCAAGCACCTGCGCACCGAGCCGGGGATGGGCTACCGGTTCGTGCCCTGAACCGGGCTCCCGACGGATCGTCGGCCACGGGTCGGGCCGTGTTCTCGACAGGGACTTGACCTTGACGCAGCGTCAAGGTCTCAGGCTCCTCACATGACCACCAGACCAGCCATCGAGATCGCCGGGCTGACCAAGTCCTACGGCGACCATGCCGTGCTGAGGGGCGTCGGGCTGTCCGTCGCCGCCGGCACCATCCACGCGCTGCTCGGCTCCAACGGCGCCGGGAAGACCACCGCGATCAGGATCCTCGCCACGCTGCTGCGGCCCGACGGCGGCTCTGCCATCGTCGACGGGCACGACGTCGTGTCGGCACCCGCGCGCGTGCGGGAGTCGATCAGCCTGACCGGCCAGTTCGCGGCCGTCGACGAGATCCTGACCGGCCGGGAGAACCTGATCCTGGTCGCGCAGCTGCGCCATCTCCCCGACCCCGGCCGGATCGCCGACGACCTGCTGGCTCGGTTCGACCTGAGTGAGGCCGGTGGGCGGCGGGTCTCGACGTACTCCGGGGGCATGCGCCGCCGGCTCGACATCGCGATGAGCCTCGTGGGCGACCCGGCGGTCCTCTTCCTGGACGAGCCGACCACCGGCCTCGACCCGCAGGCCCGCCTCGAGGTGTGGCGCACGGTCAAGGAGCTCGCCGGACGCGGCACGACCGTGCTGCTGACCACGCAGTACCTCGAGGAGGCCGAGCAGCTCGCCGACCGGATCTCGATCCTGCACGAGGGCCGGATCATCGCCGAGGGCACCCTGGCCGAGCTGAAGGCACTCTTCCCGCCCGCCCAGATCGAGTACGTCGAGAAGCAGCCGTCACTGGAGGAGATCTTCCTCAGCATCGTCAACGCCGACAGGAGCCTGTCATGACCAGCCACGCACTCGCCGACACCCTCGCCCTGACCAAGCGGTCGCTGCGCCACATCCTGCGCAGCCCCGACACGGTCGTCACCACCGCTGTCACCCCGATCGCGATGCTGCTGCTCTTCGTCTACGTCTTCGGCGGCGCCATCAGGACGGGCAGCCCGCACGGCCGGTACGTCGACTACCTGCTGCCCGGCATCCTGCTGATCACCGTCGCCTCGGGTGTCGCCTACACGTCGTACCGGCTCTTCCTCGACCTCCAGGGCGGCATCTTCGAGCGCTTCCAGTCCATGCCGATCGCCCGGTCGGCGGCCCTGTGGGCGCACGTGCTGACCTCGCTGGTCGCGAACCTCGTCTCGCTCGTCCTGGTCGTGCTCGTCGCGCTGGTGATGGGATTCCGGTCGGGCGCCGGTCCCCTCGCCTGGCTCGCGGTGGCCGGGATCCTCTTCGTCTTCACCCTGGCCCTGACGTGGCTCGCGGTGGTCGCCGGGCTGACGGCGAAGTCGACCGACGGCGCCGGGGGCTTCGCCTATCCCCTGATCTTCCTGCCGTTCGTGAGCTCGGCGTTCGTGCCGACCGACGGCATGCCCGGTCCGGTGCGATGGTTCGCCCAGCACCAGCCGGTCACCTCGATCGTCGACACGCTGCGCAACCTGTACGCGCAGCAGCCGGTGGGCAGCGAGATCTGGACGGCGCTCGCCTGGTGCGTGGGCCTGCTCGTGCTGGCCCATGCGCTCGCGATGCGCAGCTACCGGCGCAGAATGACCTCATGCTGACGATCAGCCAGCTCGCGGCGTACGCCGGGGTCACGGTGCGCGCGGTGCGGCACTATCACGCGAAGGGGCTGCTGCCGGAGCCCGCACGCGACCACTCCGGCTATCGGCGGTACGACGCCGCCGCGGTCGTCGAGCTGGTGCGGATCCGGACGCTGGCCGAGGCAGGCGTTCCGCTGTCGCGGGTCAGGGAGCTGCTCGGCGCCGACACCGAGGAGTTCCGTACGGCGGTCGGCGAGATCGACCGCCGGCTGCGCGCGGAGATCCGGGAGCGACAGGCGCACCGGGAGCGGATCGCGCAGCTCGCGGCGGGCGAGAGCCTGGCGCTGCCGCCGGAGGCCGTCGCCTATCTCGGCCGACTGCGCGAGACCGGCATCCCCGAGGCGATGGTCGAGGCGGAGCGCGACGCCTGGATCCTGGTCGCCGCCCAGCTGCCCGAGCAGATGCCGTTCTACATGGCGATGAAGAGCCAGCAGCTCGACGACCCCCACGTGGTCGAGCTCTATCGCGATCTGGCGGACCTGCTCGAGTGGCCCGAGGACGACCCACGCCTGGTGGGGATGGTGGACCGGCTGGTCGCGCAGTTCGGTGCCGTGCCGCCGGAAGCGTGGTGGGAGGAGAACCAGCTGCCCGGGGAGCTCGCCGAGCTGCTCGACGGCGTCTTCCTCGACTCGGTCCCGGCCGCACGCCGGATCCTGGCGCTGCTCGAGGAGCGCGGCTGGACCGGCTGGACCAACATCCGGCCGATCGACCCGCTGCCTGCCGGGTCGATTCCGGGGTAGTCGCGGCCGGTCACGGCTGGGCGCGACCGGACGGCCCTCACAGTCCCTGCAGGAACTCCAGCAGGAGGGCGTTGACCTCGTCGGGGCGCTCCTGCTGCACCCAGTGGCCACAGCCGGGCAGGATCTCCGAGCGGCGCAGGTGCGGGAGGGTGCGCTCGAAGCGATCGATCGCCTTGCTCCCCCACTGGGTCGGGCCGTCGAGGCTGCCCCCGACGAAGAGCGCCGGCACGGGGATCGGCGCATGGCCCCAGACCGACAGGTCCTCCCAGTCCCGGTCGACGTTGCGGTAGCGGTTCAGCGGCCCGGTGAAGCCGGAACGCTCGAACTCACCCACATAGAAGTCCAGGTCGGCCTCGGTCAGCCAGGCCGACAGCTCGTCGGGGTGGACGAAGCGGTCGCACATGCGTCCGCCGGGTGCGATGAGCGCCGACGGCCCGAGCCCCGCCTGCTTCGCGGCCCGCACGCCCTCGCCGGAGGCGGTGTAGTACATGCCGAGCAGCCAGCCGCGGACGTCCGCCCCGATCTCGGCCTCGGCGCGTCCGGGCTGCTGGAAGTAGGAGATGTAGAACTCCTCCTCTCCACCCATCGCGGCGAACGCGTCGGTGGGCCGGGTCGGTCCGGCCGGGGAGAACGGCACCGAGAGCCCCGCCACGGCCCGGAACACGTCGGGCCGCAGCCGGGCCGAGGCCCACGCGATCGGCGCGCCCCAGTCGTGCCCGATGATCACCGCCTCCTCCTCGCCGAGCGCGCGCACGAGCGCGACGTTGTCGGCGACGTGGCGCAGCATCCGGTAGTCCTCGATCGCGGCGGGAGCCGACGAGCCGCCGTACCCGCGCACGTCGAGCGCCACCGCCCGGTAGCCGGCCTCGGCGAGGGCGGGCAGCTGGTAGCGCCAGGAGTACCAGGACTCCGGGAAGCCGTGCACCAACAGGACCAGGGGCCCCGAGCCCAGTTCGACGGCGTGCAGCTCGATGCCGTTGACGTGCTCGGTGCGGTGCCGGAGTTCGGAGAGTTCGACCACGTCGGCAGTCTGCCACCATCGCCATACCGACCAGGTGGTACGCCGGGCACAGCCATGCCATGCGAGCGCCCCGACCCGGCGAACGGCGACCCGAAGTGGCCCGAACGGGCCATCGCGGTCAGACCGTGATCAGGTGCCGGACAAGTGTGGCGGTCACCGAGGATGGACCCTGGCCTTACCTGGCCATCGCCTTGGAGGAGTCCCGCTTGACCACCGCAACCCTCGCCGTCGCACGCGACGACGAGCCCACCGTGATCCATCTGGGCCACCTCGGGCCCGTCCTGCGCCGGGGCCTGCTGATCCTGGGCGAGGTGGTCGTCGTACCGGGTGCACTGCTGTTCGCCTTCGTGCTGGCAGGCCACCCGATGCTCGGACTGGTCGCCGTCTTCGGCTGGCGGGCCGCCTGCATCGGCGCCCGGCTGAAGGCGGACGCGCGCGTGCCGGCGACGTGCTGGCTGGCCTTCGCGCTGTTCGTGACCCGCACGGTCGCCGGGCTCGTGGTGTCATCGGTCGGGCTCTACCTGCTCGTGCCGGTGATCCTGTGCGCCGCCCAGGGACTCTTCTTCCTCGGCTCGCCCGCGGCGCGGCGGCCGGCGATGATGCGCCTGGCCGCCGACTACGTCGGCCACCTGCCCGACCATGCCGCCCTGCGCCGCCTGTTCGCGCACCTGTCCGGCATCTGGGGCGGCGTGCACCTGCTGAGCGCCGCCCTCGGCGCCTGGGCGCTCACCCTCGAGACGACCCGCGCGGTGGCGGTGACCAGTGGCCTCGGCCTCGCCTGTACGACGATCTCAGCGGGCGGCTGCGTCGGCTGGGGCCTGTGGCGCGGCGCCCGCCTGCCCGGCCTGCGGATCGCGCTCGGGGTCGCACACCCGGCGCCCGTCGCCGTACCGGCCGAGGCGCTCGCGCCCGCCGCCTGACAGCGACCCTGAGCGCCTGTCGGAACTCGCCGGCGGGTCAGTGCGGCTGTGCCGCGAGCCGTTCGGACTCCTCCGCCCGGCTGGCGAGCAGGGCCTGCTCGCTGCCGTTGGCCGTCAAGGCCGTCGCCCGCCGGAAGCAGCCGGCCGCCTCGGCATGCCGCCCTGCACGGGCCAGCAGATCGCCGCGCACGCTCGGCAGCAGATGGGAGTCGTTGAGCGCTCCTGCCGGCAGCGCGTCGAGCACCGCAAGACCGGCGTCCGGGCCGAACGCGCGTCCGTGCGCGACCGCTCGGTTCACCTCCACCACCGGGCCGGGCGCGGCCTGCGCCAGGACGTCGTACAGGCGCGCGATCGCACGCCAGTCGGTCTCCTCGGCCGAATCCGCCCGGGCGTGGCAGGAGGCGATCGCGGCCTGCAGGACGTAGCGCCCCACCGGCCTGCCCTGCGCCGCGAGCCGCTCCGCGCGCGCGAGCGCGGCCAGGCCGCGGCGGATCAGCAGCGCGTCCCAGCGGCCACGGTCCTGGTCCTCGAGCAGCACCGGCCGGCCCTCGCCGTCGACGCGGGCGACGCCGCGCGAGGCCTGCAGCTCCAACAACGCCTGCAGCCCGTGCACCTCCGGCTCGTCGGGCATCAGCCCGGCAAGCATCCGCGCCAGCCGGATCGCCTCGCTCGTGAGCTCCGGGCGCATCCAGTCCTCGCCGGCGGTGGCGGCGTACCCCTCGTTGAAGATCAGGTAGATCACCGCCATCACGTCGTCGAGGCGGGCGATCCGCTCCTCGCCAAGCGGCAGCTCGAAGGCAACACCGGCCTCGCTGAGCGTCCGCTTCGCCCGCGAGATCCGCTGGCCCATCGCGCTCTCCGCGGACAGGAAGCCGCGGGCGATCTCGGCGGTCGTGAGGCCGCCGACCAGGCGCAGAGTCAGCGCGGCCCGCGACTCAGGGGTGAGCAGCGGGTGACAGGACAAGAAGATCAGCCGCAGGACGTCGTCCTCGATGAAGTCCACCTGCTCGGTGAGGTCGGACATCGGGTCCTCCTCCCTCAGGCCGTGGCCCAGCTCCTCGGTCTTGCGACGCAGCGCCTCCGCCCGACGGAAGCCGTCGACGGCGCGCCGCTTGGCCGCTGTCATCAGCCACGCGCCAGGATTGTCGGGTACGCCGGATGCGGGCCACTGCTCCAGCGCGCTCACCAGTGCGTCCTGTGCGAGGTCCTCGGCGAGCTCGAGGTCGCGTGTGATCCGGGTGAGCGCTCCGACCAGCCGCGCCGCCTCGGCGCGCCAGGTCGCGGTGATCACCTGCGCCGTGACCGCTGACCCGTCCGCCTCCACCATGCCGCCAGCCTAGGGCGGCTCGCCGCCCGGAGGTCGCTCCCCGGAGGTCGACCCCGGAGGTCTGAGCCCCGGTGGTCGAGCCTGTCGAAACCCGGCCCCGGAGGTCGAGCCTGTCGAAACCCGGACCCGGTGGTCGAGCCTGTCGAGACCGCGGCCCCGGAGGTCGAGCCTGTCGAGACCCGGCCCCGGAGGTCGAGCCTGTCGAGACCTGCGGGCATCTCGACAAGCTCGATGTCCGGCCGGCCCCGGTGGTCGAGCCTGTCGAGACCCGGCACCGGTGGTCGAGCTTGTCGAGACCAGGGGGCATCTCGACAAGATCGATGTCCGGGGGCCGCTCGATGTCCGGCCGGCCCCGGAGGTCGAGCTCCGGTGGTCGAGCCTGTCGAGACCCGGCCCCGGTGGTCGAGCCTGTCGAGACCAGGCCCCGGTGGTCGAGCCTGTCGAGACCAGGCCCCGGTGGTCGAGCCTGTCGAGACCAGGCCCCGGTGGTCGAGCCTGTCGAGACCTGAGGGCATCTCGACAAGCTCGATGTCCGGAGGTCGCTCGATGTCCGGCCGGCCCCGGAGGTCGAGCCTGTCGAGACCCGGCCGCGGTGGTCGAGCCTGTCGAGACCGCCGACCCGCTCAGGCGCCGGGGGCCTCGGGGCCGTCGGAGATCTGGCGCAGGGTGGCGACCATCTCGACCTCGGGCCAGTACTTCGCGTGCAGCTCGGCGAACTCCTGCTGTCCCTTGACCGCGTCCTCGAGGCTGTCGAACTGCATGATGGCCCAGCCGCCGACGACCTCCTTGGACTCGGCGTAGGGGCCGTCCACCCGGGTGACCTCGCCCTTGCGCACGACGAAGTTGACCGCGTCCTCGGTGCCGTAGAGGCCGCCGCCGTCGAGGAAGATGCCGGCCGCGGCCTGCTCGCCGATGTAGGTGTCCATCGCCTCGAACAGCTCCTGCGGCGGCGTGCCGACACCTTCCTGCATCCTCACGAATCCCATGAACCTCGGCATCTGCCACTCCTCACGTTGCTGTCCACCGCTCTTCGGTGGCCGACTCACACACACGTCGAACGGCATCCTTCGCCTTCGACATGACCGGGGGAAGTATTTTCTCTGACCGGCTCGCGGTCCTCTTTGACTTCAAGTACTTGAAGTTCCTACCGTCGATGAGGTGAGCACCAGCACCACCGAGCGGTGGTACACCATCAAGGAGGCGGCGGCCCTGACCGGCCTGCCGGCGAGCACCCTGCGCTACTACGAGTCGATCGGGGTGATCGCGCCGGTCAGCAGGGGCGCGACCAGCGGCCACCGGCTCTACGGCGAGGCCGACCTCGACGAGCTGATGTGGATCGCCTGCCTGGCCGCCACCGGCCTGTCGGTGAGCGACATGCGGACGTACGTCGCGAACGGTCGCGCCGGCGCCGCCGCAGCCGGCGACCAGATCCGCCTCCTGGAGCAGCAGGCCGAGCGCCTGCGGGCCGAGGCCGAGCACCTCGCGGTGCGCCAGCAGTACGTCGACCTCAAGGTCTCCTACTGGCAGGCCGTCCAAGCCGGCGACGACGCCGGTGCGACCCGCATCGGCCAGCAGGCGGGGTTGCTCGCCGACCGGCTCAAGCGCCGCCCCGGCTCCCGCGCCGAAGACGCGTCGTAGACGCACGAGAACGCACCCGACAGAAGAACGCAGAACAAGACAGAACAGGAACCCGATGACCACCACCTCTCTCACCGACGTCAAGGCCTACGCCGCCCCCGCCCAGGGCGAGCCGCTCGTCCCCACGACGATCACCCGTCGTGCGGTCGGCCCCGACGACGTCCTCATCGAGATCAAGTACGCCGGCATCTGCCACTCCGACATCCACACGGTCCGCGGCGACTGGGGCCCTCAGCCCTACCCGGTCGTGCCCGGTCACGAGATCGTGGGCATCGTCGCCGAGATCGGCAGCAACGTCACCCGCCACCAGGTCGGGGACCGGGTGGGCGTCGGCTGCTTCGTCAACTCCTGCCGCGAGTGTGACAACTGCCGCCGCGGCGAGGAGCAGTTCTGCCGCAACGGGGGCGTACCGACCTACGCCGGAACCGACCGCGACGGCACGACCACCCAGGGCGGCTACGCGACCCACGTGGTGGTCGACGCCCGCTACGTGCTGTCCGTCCCCGAGTCGCTGGACCTGGCGGCCGCTGCACCGCTGCTGTGCGCCGGGATCACGACGTACTCGCCCCTCAGGCACTGGCAGGCCGGCCCGGGCAAGCAGGTCGCGATCGTGGGGCTCGGCGGCCTGGGGCACATGGGGGTGAAGATCGCGCACGCCATGGGCGCGGAGGTCACCGTGCTCTCGCAGTCGCTGAAGAAGCAGGAGGACGGGCTGCGGCTCGGCGCCGACCACTACTACGCGACCTCGGACCCGGGCACGTTCGCCGAGCTGACGGAGCGCTTCGACCTTATCGTCAACACCGTCAGCGCGAGCATCGACGTGAACGCCTACCTGGGCCTGCTCGCGGTCGACGGCACGCTGGTCAACGTCGGGGCACCGCCGGAGCCGCAGTCGGTCAACGTGTTCTCGCTGATCAGCGGGCGCCGCTCGTTCGCCGGCTCGATGATCGGCGGCATCGCCCAGACCCAGGAGATGCTCGACTTCTGCGCCGAGCACGGCATCGCCTCCGAGATCGAGCTCATCAGCGCCGACCAGGTCAACGAGGCGTACGAGCGGGTGCTCGCCTCGGACGTGCGCTATCGCTTCGTGATCGACACCGCCACCCTCTGAGGCGCTCACCTGTCACGACGCCCGGGAGCGGTCGCTGAGCCCCGGCCCAGCGGCCGCTCCCGGCGCCAGGTCCGCAGGCCCTCGTACGCTAGCGGCGTGGACCCCCGCGCCGAGGCCGTGCACCGAGCGCAGACCGCCCGCTCCTGGGCGGGGCGCTGGGTGCCGCGGCTCTATCTGCTCCTGGCCGCGGCGCTGATCCCCTGGACCGTGTACCTGGCGGTGACGCTCCCCCGGCGGTCGGTCACCTACCACTATCGACTGCTGTGGGTCGGGTACGACGTGGCGCTCATCGTGGTGCTGGCCCGGATCGGCTGGTTCGCCGCCAAGCGGGACCCGCGGGTGGTCCTCACCGCGGCCGCGGGTGCGGTGATGCTGGCGGTGGATGCGTGGTTCGACGTGATGACGTCCTCGACCGGCCGGGCCGAGGCACTGCTCGACGCCGCCCTGCTGGAGGTTCCCGGTTCGCTGCTGTGCGCGCTGCTCGCGCGGCGCGGACTCGCGGCGCTCGTCGACCGCGCCCGGCACCCGGAGGCCTACGGCACCCGGCCGCGCGCGATCCCGTGGCGGGTCAGGCGCCGGTTCTGAGCCTCGGGCGGCTGGTCTGGACGCGGCCGTGCCGCACCGCCCACAGCCGACCCCGGCGCCATTTGCGTGCCCCGACCCCGAGCAGGTGCCACACCGCGACCGGCGTGATCAGCCCGGCGAGCTCCTCGACGTGCAGGCGGCCGTAGCGGCGGCCGATCGCGTTGTTGCGCACGTCGACCTCGCTGTCAAGCGGGTCGAGCGAGTGCGCCTCGTGCTCGGCGGTCAACTCCAGCGCCGCGTCAGCGCCGAACTCCACCGCCAGCCAGGCCGACCAGGCGAAGTGGCGCAGCGCGTTCTGCGTCCTCGGCCTGCCGCCGGCGCGCACGGCGGCGAGGACCAGGCACAGGCCGGCGCCCACCACGACGCGCAGGGCGTCGCGAGTACCGAGTAGATCGCGGGCCTCGGCGTACATCGCCGGCAGGCCCGAGACGACGACCGGGACCCTCATCGGGCGGCTTCCCTCATCGGGCCAGCATGCCAGAGCCCACCAGGGCCGGCGCTCGTCGTCAGTGCGGCTCCGCGAGGTGGCCGCCGAGATACCCGGCGCCGGTCGCCACCGCCGCACCGAGGTAGCCGAGCGCCCGGCCCAGCCCTTCGCGGCCCTGCCGCCGGGCGAACCAGGAGGCGGTGAACGCCGCCAGCGCGACGCTGTTGCCCAGCGCGTGCGTGACGCCGGTACGGCGGTCCTCGGGCGCGTCGAACGCCGTCCAGTCGGCCGCACCGGCCACGGCTGTCGGGACCGCCGAGAGCACGCCGAGACCCACCAGGCGCTGGGCCGCGGCGCTGCTCCCGGCCGGGCCGGCCAGGTCGAGCACGTTGGCACAGGTCCAGAAGCCGATCGGCAGGTCGGTCAGCATCCGGTGCAGCGAGTGGCCCAGCCACCGGCCGCGGAAGATGTCACGGCGCAGCGGAGTCTCGACGAGGAGGTCGGCGTAGGGCCGCAGCACGCTCACGAGGCCGTCGAGGGCACTGGCGTGCTCGATCCGGCGGGTGGCGCGCAGCATCGGGTTGGCGGTCTCGGCATCCATGCCGCACCGGTTCCCCGCGATGCGGCCCGGCACGCCGGTGGCGCCGGTCAGCCTGGGAGTCAGCCGCGCGGATCAGGGCTGTGTTGCGAGCCGCCGAAGAGGCTGTGGCGGGTGCCGGTGCTGACGTGCAGGTCGTACGCCGACTCCGCGTGCACGATGAGGTCGATGCCCGCGACCTCGTGCTCCTCCTCGATCCGGAAGCCCATCAGCCGGTTGACCGCCCAGCCCAGCGCTCCCGAGACGACGAACGCATAGACCAGCACCACCAGGCTGGCCAGGGTCTGCCGGCCGAGCTGGGTGGCGCCCCCGCCGTACAGGAGGCCGTCGACGGCCGTGGGTGCGGCCGAGCTGGCCAGGAAGCCGATGCCGATGGTGCCGACCAGGCCGCCGACCAGGTGGACGCCGACGACGTCGAGCGAGTCGTCGTACCTGAACCGGTACTTCAGCGAGACGGCGATCGAGCAGATCGCGCCGGCGGCGATGCCGATGACGATCGCGCCCAGCGGCGTGACCGACCCGCAGCTGGGGGTGATGGCGACCAGCCCGGCGACCATCCCGGAGGCGGCGCCGAGGGACGTGGCGTGGCCGTCGCGCCACTGCTCGACCGCGAGCCAGCCGCCTGCACCGGCGGCGCCGGCGACGAGCGTCGTGGCGAAGACGACGGCCGCCGCCTGGTTCGCCCCGAGCGCCGAGCCGCTGTTGAAGCCGAACCAGCCGACCCACAGCAGGCCGGCGCCGAGCATCACCAGGGTCAGGTTGTGCGGGCGCATGGCGTCGTTGCCGAAGCCGACGCGTCGCCCCAGCACCAGCGCCATCGCCAGTCCCGAGGCGCCCGAGCAGATCTCGACCGCCGTGCCGCCGGCGTAGTCCAGCAGGTGCAGGCGGTTGACCAGCCAGCCGCCGGTGTGGCCGCGGTGGGAGACGTCGAAGACCCAGTGCGCGACGGGCGCGTAGACCAACACCGTCCACAGCGCGATGAACACCACCCACGCCCCGAAGCGGGCCCGGTCGGCGATCGCGCCGGCCACCAGCGCGCCCGTGATGACGGCGAACAGCCCCTGGAAGCAGGCGAAGAGGATCACCGGCACGTGCATCCAGTCGCCGCGGCCGCTGAGCAGCGACTGGAGGCCGAAGTACTGCCCCGGGTCGCCGAGGAGACCACCGCCGACGTCGTCACCGAACGCGAGGGAGTACCCCACCACGATCCACACCAGCGTGATCACGCCGAGCGCCGAGAACGTCATCATCATCATGTTCAGCACGCTCTTGGAGCGCACCATGCCGCCGTAGAACAGCGCCAGGCCGGGCACCATCAGGAGCACGAGCGCCGCCGCGGCGAGGAGCCAGGCGGTGTCGCCGGCATCGATCGCGAGCGGGAGCAGGGGGCTGATCGCAGGGGTCGGCACGACCGTCGAGGCTCCAAGGCGGATGTTTCAGGGTGCGATCGGCCGTGTTACGCCCGTGTTAACGACCGCATCACACCAGCCCCTCAGACCTCGAACGCGGTGGCGACCTCGTCCGCGGTGAGCCCGTAGTCGGCCAGCGTGTAGGAGTGCGACGGCCTGGCGTCGCCACTGCGGGACTCCGCGTCGATGCGGCGCACCTCGCGCTGCGCCGCCGGGCTCCAGGCCAGCCCGAAGGCGTCGTAGATCGCACCGACCGTGCCCACGGGGTCGGCCACGAACGCGCGGTAGTCCACATCGACGAACTGCCCCGGGTCGTAGCTGCGGCGCGCCCGCGCGAACGCGCGCCAGGACCGGCTCAGCATCGCCAGCTGGGTGCGCCCGATCGTCTCGCCGAGGAACGTCGTCGACGTACCGGCGGTGGCCTCGGCGGACAGCGAGCAGGCCGAGGCGATGGAGACGACCGGGTCGCGGTGGCAGACCACCACCAGCGCGTCCGGATAGACCCGCATCAGCGCGTCGAGGGCGACCAGGTGGGAGGGGTTCTTCAACACCCAACGACGCTCCGCATCGTGCAGCCCGATGAGCTGCAGGTTGCGCCGGTGGCGCTCATAGGCGTCGGTCCAGTCCTGGCCGGCGAGCCAGGCCGAGTAGCGCGGGATGTGGGCCAGCGACTCGAAGCCGATCGACTTCCCCGTCTGGCGCAGGATCCGCCAGCACTCCTCCACCGAGGTGGCATCCATGTAATGGATGCCCATGAACTCGGGATGGCTCACGTGGTGCTGCCGGTAGGCGGCCTGGAGGGCGGTGAAGATCGGATCGGCGTCCCAGGTCTCGCGCGGCGGGCGCGGCTGGGGGAACTCCGTCAGCCACGCCTCCAACCCCTGGTGCGCGGGATCGGCGCACAGCAGCCGGTGGAGCGCGGTGGTGCCGGTCCGGGGCAGTCCGGTGACGAAGATCGGCCGCTCGATCGGTACGTCGCGGTGCTCGGGGAACTGCGCGAACCGCGCCTCGGTCATCAGCCGGCCGACCAGCGCACTCTTGACCTGGGCGCGGTGGAAGTAGTTGCCCTGGGGGGTCAGGCCGGCCTCGGGCGCGCCGAGGTCCTCGACGAGGAGGCGCATGCCCTCCTCGTAGGCCGGGTCGCCGAAGTCGCTGAGGCCGGTGGTGCGCACGGCCGCGGCCTGGATGTCCTCGAGCGTGCCGATGTCCGCACGCTCGCGGGCGGCCGGGGCTTGCTCGGCTCGCACCTCGACAGCGGGGTCAGCCATGGAACTCACCGCAGTCGACGTTGAGCACCTGTCCGGTGACCGCGGAGGCGAGGTCGCTGGCCAGGAACAGCGTGGCGCGGGCGACCTCCTCCGCCGTGGCGAGCCGCTGGAGGTCGGTGGGCGCCGCCTTCTCGGCGTACACCTCCTCGTGGCTGCGGCCGGTCTCGGCGGCGATCCAGTCGAAGTAGGCCTTGTTGACGTCCTCGTAGATGTAGGACGGCGCGACGCTGTTGACCCGGATGCCGCGCGGGCCGAGCTCGGTGGCGAGGCTGCTCGCCAGGTGCGCGAGGGCGCCCTTGGAGAGCTTGTAGCCGGCGAACTCCGGCTGGCTGCTGTAGAGCACGCAGGAGTTGACCATGATGATCGAGCCCCGGGAGGCTGCGAGGGCGTCGGCGAACAGCGCGGAGAGCCGCAGCGGCGCGAAGACGTTCGTCTCCTGCGCTGTGCGCAGGGCGTCCAGCGGCACGGTGGTCAGCGGGTCCATCGGCGGGATGCCGAAGGCGTTGTGGATCAGGCAGTCGACCCGGCCGAACTCCGCGAGGGCCGCCTCGAGCAGACGCTGCCGGGACTCCTCCTGCGTGATGTCGGCCGGTACGGCGAGGGCGCGGCGTCCGTGCTCGCGCACCACCGCCGCCATCTTCTCCAGCCGCGACTCGGTGCGGCTGGCGAGCACGAGGTCGGCGCCCATCAGCGCCGCCTGCTCCCCGAGGGCCCGCCCGAGTCCGGGTCCGACACCGGAGAGCACGACGACCTTGTCGGTCAGGAGATCGATCACAGGCATGAGACTAGAACGTGTTTCAGTTTCCGTCGAGGGCGACCCGCATCGCTAGGTTGGGCGTCATGGCGGTGCACACCGGGATCCAGCTCGCTCGGCGCGAGGACCTCACCGCCGACTGCGAGAGCTGCTTCGGGCTGTGCTGCGTCACGCTGGCGTTCGCCCGGTCGGCCGACTTCGCCATCGACAAGCCCGCCGGCGAGCCCTGCACCCATCTCGATGCCGCCGACCGGTGCGACATCCACCCGCACCTGCGCGAGCGCGGATTCAAGGGCTGCACCGTGTTCGACTGCTTCGGCGCGGGACAGAAGGTCTCCCGGTCGACCTTCGAGGGCCGGTCGTGGCGCGACGACGCCCAGGCGCGGGTCGCGATGTCCACGGTCTTCCCGGTGGTCCGACGCCTGCACGAGCTGCTCTGGTACCTCCACGAGGCCGTCGCACGGGTGTCGGCCCGAAGGGTCGAGGCAGCGCCG
>Ga0209796_10000177_pt1 | contig 69279 bp, 73 predicted proteins | sample AgamicOrSfrz_FD_187167 | JGI IMG/M metagenome (GOLD analysis project Ga0209796, IMG submission 187167) | Agave microbial communities from Guanajuato, Mexico - Or.Sf.rz (SPAdes) (version 2) | ecosystem: Host-associated > Plants > Phyllosphere > Phylloplane/Leaf | place: Guanajuato, Mexico...
ACGGCTCGATCGCCTGCGACTCCTACCACCGGCACGAGGAGGACGCCGACCTGATCGCGGACCTGGGCGCCGGTCTCTACCGCTTCTCGGTCGCCTGGCCGCGGATCATGCCCGCCGGAACCGGTCACGTCGAGCCGCGCGGTCTCGACCACTACGACCGCGTTGTCGATGCACTGCTCGAGCGCGGCATCACCCCGACCGGCACCTTCTACCACTGGGACCTGCCTCAGGCGCTGGAGGATCGCGGTGGCTGGCTGCACCGAGACACCGCGCTGGCGTTCGCCGACTACGCGATGGTCGTCCACGACCGGCTCCGCGACCGGGTCAAGGTGTGGGCCACCCACAACGAGCCGTGGTGCGCGGCGTACCTGGGCTATGCAGCGGGCGTCCACGCGCCCGGCAGGCGCGTCGGCGGTGACGCACACCGCGCCGCCCACCACCTCATGCTCGGCCATGGCCTGGCCGCCCAGCGCCTGCACGAGGCCGGCTGCCGCGACGTGGGCATCGTGCTCAACCTGGCGCCGGTCTGGCCCGAGCCGGGCACGCCGGCCGAGGCGGCCGACGGGGTCGACGCGGTCCGCAACCGGGTGTGGCTCGACCCCCTCATCGACGGTGCGTACGACGAGGGCCTGCTCCGGGTCGCCCCGGTCCTGGCCGACCCGGAGGTCGTCCGCGACGGCGACCTCGAGCTGATCCGCGGCTCCGCGGACTGGATCGGCGTCAACTACTACACGCCCGTCCGGCCCGGACCGGCCGCTCCGACGCCTCCCGGCGAGCCGCGTCATCCCGAGACCGACGCCTACCCGGGTGTCGAGCCGGTGACGTTCGTGGTCCGCGAGCCGCGCACCGACATCGGGTGGGAGGTCGAGCCGGCCGGCCTGGAGGAGCTGCTCGTCCAGACCCACCGGCGCACCGGCCTGCCGTTGATGGTCACCGAGAACGGCGCGGCGTACGCCGACGACGTCGTGGTCGGCGGGGTGGTCCAGGACGAGGACCGGCGGGCGTACCTCGAGAGCCACATCGCCGCGACCGAGCGCGCGCGCGCGGCCGGTGCCGACGTCCGCGCCTACATCGTGTGGACCCTGCTGGACAACTTCGAGTGGGCCGAGGGGTACACCAAGTACTTCGGCCTCGTGCACGTGGACCCGCACACGCAGGACCGCACCCCGAAGACGTCGTACCGCTGGCTGCAGCAGCGCCTGCGCGGCTGAGCCGAGCGGAAGGGCCGAACCGAAGGGCCGAACCGAAGGGCCGAACCGAAGGGCCCGTCACCTCGACCGAGGCGACGGGCCCTTCGACGTGGGCGCCGGAGAGGTGCTAGCCCTTCACCGAGCCTGCCAGCAGGCCGCGCACGAAGAAGCGCTGCAGCGAGATGAACACGATGAGCGGGATGATCATCGAGACGAACGCCCCAGCGGTGAGGAGCGGCCAGTCCTGCCCGCGCTCGCCGGTGAGGTCCGTGAGGGCCTTGGTCAGCGGTGGCGTCGACTGACTGAAGATGATGGCGACGAGCAGGTCGTTCCAGACCCAGAGGAACTGCAGCACCGCGAACGCCGCGATCGCCGGGGTCATCAGCGGCAGCATGATCCGCCGGAAGATCTGCGGGTGCCCCGCACCGTCGACGCGAGCGGACTCGATGAGCTCGCCGGGGATCTCGCGCATGAAGTTGTGCAGCAGGAAGATCGCCAGCGGCAGCGCGAAGATCGTGTGCGACATCCACACCGAGTACAGGCCGCCCGCGGGCGGATTGGGGCCGCCGTGGATGGCGGGCAGGCCCAGCGGCGGGTGGTTGTAGAGCTTCAGCAGCGGGATGAGGCAGACCTGGATCGGCACGATCTGCAGCGCGAACACGAGCACGAACAAGAAGTCCTTGCCCGGGAACCGCATCCACGCGAACGCGTAGGCGGCCATCGTCGCCAAGAAGATCGGGATGATCACCGCCGGCAGCGTGATGACGATCGTGTTCACCAGGTTGCCGGTCAGGTCGGTGTTGGAGCCGCCGGCGCCGAAGACGGCCTTGTAGTTGTCGATGGTGAAGCTCGGGTGGGTGAAGACATGCCACCAGCCGGTCGTCTTCTGGTCCTCCTCGGGGCGGAAGGAGGAGATCAGGAGCCCGGCGGTCGGCACGGTCCAGACCACCGCCATGATCACCGCGGCGAGCGACGCCCACGGGGAGGTCAGCGCCTCCTTGGCGGCCTTGGGGGCCGAGGCGGCCGTGGTGGCGGCGATCGCCCCCTCCGGTACGACGGTGGTCATGCGCGGGGCCTCCATCCGCAGGGAACCGCAGCGAGCAGGTGAACGGGGTGTGTCATCGCGCTTCCGCCTTCCGCATCTGTCGGACGTTGTAGACGACCACCGGGCTGACCAGCAAGAAGATCAGGACCGCCAGCACGGCCGCGGTGCCGTTCTGGCCCTGCGACTGGCGGATGTAGAAGTCGTAGGCGAGCACGTTGGTGTGCCAGGCGCCGCCCGCACCGATGCTCTGCACGATGTCGAACGCCTTGAGCGTGGTGATGGTGATGGCCGTGAGCACCACGATGATCGTCGGTCGGATCGAGGGCACGGTGATGAAGCGGAACATCTTGAACCCGCCCACGCCGTCGAGCTTGGCGGCCTCGACGATGTCGGTGGGGATCGCCTTGATGGAGGCCGAGAGGACCGTCATCGCGAAGCCGGTCTGCACCCAGACCATGATCGCGATGAGGTAGAGGCTGTTCCACGGTGAGTGGTTGAGGTCCTGGTACCACGAGTGGTCGCTGCCCAGGCCCAGGACACCGAAGACGGCGTTGAGCAGGCCCACCTGGGGTGCGTAGACGAACTTCCAGATGATCGAGGCGCCGACCAGGGAGATGGCCATCGGCATGAAGATCAGGGCCTTGGCCGCCTTCTCGAAGGCGGCCCGGTCGATGAGGACGGCGTACACCAGACCGAGGCCCGTGGCGACCGTCGGGGTGACGACGACCCACAGCGCCGTGGTCACCAGCACCTTGATCTCGGCCGAGCTGCCGAAGATCGTGTGGTAGTTCTGCAGGCCGACCCACCGGGTGCCGAGGTCGTTCTTGAACGACGCCAGCACGGTGTTGATCGCTGGATAGAGCAGGCCCATCACGATGAGCAGCAGCGAGGGCAGCAGGAAGCCGGCCGACTGCACCAGCTCGCCGCGGCGCGATCGCAGCCGTTGGGTGATGACCAGGATCGCGGTGACGACCGCGAAGAACAGGGCGATGGCGATGACCATCTGCAGAAGCTTCTCGCCGGTGGACATGAGCTCCCTCCAAGTCTGCTGTCGAGCGACTCGGGGCCGGGTCATGTGACGGGCGCCACACGACCCGGCCCCGGGTCAATGTCTCATGCGATCAGGACGTCGGCCAGGACGCCTCGATGTTGTCCAGGGTCTCCTTGGTGCTCTGACCCGAGATCCAGTTCACCAGCTCCTTCCACTCGGTCCCGGATCCGACGGCGCCGGGCATGGCGTCGGAGGCGTCGAAGCGGAACACCGTGTTGGGGTCGGCGAGGGTCTTGGCCGACAGCTGGTCGATCGGGCTGACCAGGTTGTTCGGGTCCAGGCCCTTGTTGGCGCTGAGCCAGCCGCCGCCCGGGGTGGCCTTGGCCTTCTCGTTGGCCCACACGTCGGTCGACAGGTAGGTCTGGAAGGCCTCGGTGGCCGGGTTGTGGTTGAACGCGGCGACGAACTCGCCACCGCCCTCCACCGGGGTGCCCTTCGACGGGTCGACGGTCGGCTCGTAGAACGCGAACACGTCACCGTCGGGGGCGACCTTGGTGCCCTTGGGCCAGTTGGCGGCGTAGAAGCCGGCCATCTGCATCATCGCGCACTGGTTCTTCAGGATCGGCAGGCCGGCGTCCTGGAAGGAGGTGCCGGCGATGGACTTGACGTCACCGAAGCCGCCGTTGACGTACTTCGGGTTCTTCAAGATGGCGCCCACCATGTCGAGTGCCTTGGCGACCTGCGGGTCGTTGAACGGGATCTTGTGAGCGATCCACTGGTCGTAGACGTCCGGCCCGGCGGTGCGCAGCATGACCTCCTCGAGCCAGTCGGTGCCCGGCCAGCCGCTGGCGTCGCCCGACTCGAAGCCGGCGCACCAGGGCTTCATGCCGCTCGCGGCGATCTGGTCGCTGAGCTTCATCATCTCGTCCCAGGTGGTCGGGACCTTCCAGCCCTTCTTGGCGAACATCGAGGGGGAGTACCACACGAACGACTTCATGTTGGCGCCCAGCGGGGCGGCGTAGAAGGTCCCGTCGACGGTGCCGTAGGCCTTCCAGTCCTTGCTCCACCACTTGTCGACGTTGGCCTCGACGTCCGCCGGCGGCTTGGCGACGGTGCCGGTGTCGACGAGCTGCTTGAGCAGGCCGGGCTGGGGGACGTAGGCGATGTCGGGCAGGTCGTTGCCCTGGGCCCGGACGAGGACGTTCTTCTCGAAGTCCTTGTTGGCGTTGTAGGTGATCTTCGCGCCCGTGCACTCGGTGAAGAGCTTGTACGACGCGACCTGGGTGTCGCCCTCAGGAGCGGTGATGGAGGTGTAGACCTCGATCTTCTTGCCGGTCAGGTCGCCGTACTTCGAGAGCTGGGACAGACCCGAGCACTTCGAGTCCTTGGCGCCGGGCCACGTTCCGGTGACCTTCGTGTCGCTGCCCGAACTGCCGCAGCCGGCGAGGACAAGTGCGGCGCTCGCCACGGTGGCGGCGAGCGCCGTACCGCGACGCATGTTGCGTGCACGCATGGGATTACTTCCTCTCGTCGTTGAGAGCAGCGGCCGGGGGACCGACCGGGACCCGCTCCATCCAGTCACGATGCAAACGTTCATGCGCCGCTTGGTCAAGCCTCAGGAAGTTCTCAGCGATAACGGTTACGTAACGGGAATCCCTGCACGCTGGGAACGCTCCCACTCCTGGGCGCTGCGGGCGGTGGTCGGCGAATTTGGTCCCACGGCCCTCATCTGCCAAGATTCTCTAGTTGCTCCGGCGGGCTGCCGGGGTGCGGCACATCTTGATTACTGAATCGCGTCTCCCCTGCGGGCCTGCTGGTCCGGGGTGTCGGTTGGTGGTCACGCTTGCGTCCGCACCGCACCGGAGGCCCGATTCGCGCCCGACACACCGTCGGGGGCCGCCGAAGACAACCGCAGAGTGGAGATCCAGGTCGAGTGCGTGCGCCGAGCGCGACACGCCCGACCTCGGGGGTCGAAGGTCTGCGGGGGTGGCGAGTAGCAGGGCTGGACCGACTCAACCCCGAGGACGTCCTGAGCACGCACGCGGCAACGCAGACGAGAAGGACGAGAGAGACAGATGGCGGGACAGAAGATCCGCATCAGGCTCAAGGCCTATGACCACGAGGTGATCGACACCTCGGCGCGCAAGATCGTGGACACCGTCACCCGCACGGGTGCCAAGGTCGCCGGCCCGGTGCCGCTGCCGACCGAGAAGAACGTGTACTGCGTCATCCGCTCGCCCCACAAGTACAAGGATTCCCGCGAGCACTTCGAGATGCGCACCCACAAGCGCCTCATCGACATCATCGACCCCACCCCGAAGACCGTCGACTCGCTCATGCGGCTTGACCTGCCGGCCGGTGTCGACATCGAGATCAAGCTCTGAGGTCCACTGACATGACGATCGAACGCAACGTGAAGGGCCTGCTGGGCACCAAGCTCGGCATGACCCAGCTGTGGGACGAGAACAACCGCGTCGTCCCTGTCACCGTCATCGCCGCGGCGACCAACGTGGTCACCCAGATCCGCACGCCCGAGACCGACGGCTACAACGCCGTCCAGGTCGGGTACGGCGAGATCGAGGGTCGCAAGGTGAACAAGCCGCTCGCCGGCCAGTTCACCAAGGCCGGCACCACGCCGCGCCGCCACCTGGTCGAGATCCGCACCGCCGACGCCTCGTCGTACGCCGTGGGCCAGGAGCTCGCGGTCGACACCTTCGCCGCGGGCGAGGAGATCGACGTGACCGGCACCAGCAAGGGCAAGGGCTTCGCCGGCACGATGAAGCGTCACGGCTTCGCCGGCGTCTCCGCCTCCCACGGTGCCCACCGCAACCACCGCAAGCCGGGCTCGATCGGCGCCTGCGCCACCCCCGGCCGCGTGTTCAAGGGCGTCCGCATGGCGGGCCACATGGGTACTGACACCGTCACCACCCAGAACCTCACCGTGCACGCCGTCGACACCGAGAAGGGCCTGATCCTGCTCAAGGGCGCCGTCCCCGGCCCCAAGGGTGGCCTCGTGGTCCTCCGCTCGGCTGCTAAGAAGACGGAGGCCTGATCATGGCTCTGAACACTGTCAAGGTCGACCTGCCCGCCGAGATCTTCGACGTTGCCGTCAACGTCCCGCTGATCCACCAGGTCGTCGTCGCGCAGCAGGCTGCCGCGCGTCAGGGCACGCACGCCACCAAGACCCGCGGCGAGGTCCGCGGTGGTGGCAAGAAGCCCTACAAGCAGAAGGGCACCGGCCGCGCCCGCCAGGGCTCGACCCGCGCGCCCCAGTTCGCCGGCGGTGGCACCGTCCACGGCCCGCAGCCGCGCGACTACAGCCAGCGCACCCCCAAGAAGATGAAGGCCGCCGCCCTGCGCGGTGCCCTCTCCGACCGGGCGCAGAACGGCCGCGTCCACGTCGTCGACTTCGCCTTCGAGAAGCCGTCGACCAAGGCGGCCGTCGCCGGCCTGGCCTCGATCAGCGACCGCACCCGCTTCCTCGTGGTGCTGGACCGCGCCGAGGCAGCCGCCTGGCTGTCCCTGCGCAACCTGCCCGAGGTCCACGTGGTGGCTGCTGACCAGCTCAACACCTACGACGTGCTGCTCTCCGACGACGTGGTCTTCTCCAAGGCCGCCTACGACGCCTTCGTCGCCGGCCCCCAGGCCGCCGCGCCCAAGGCCGAGAAGGTCGAGAGCGTCGAGAAGTCGTCGCAGAAGCCCGCCGCCGCGCAGAAGCCCGCATCGCTGGCCGCTGTCGCCGACGCCGATGTCCCCGGTGCGGCTCAGCCGCTCGAGGACGGATCGGCTCCGGAGGGCTACACCATCAAGGGCAACAAGGGCTCGATGAAGTTCCACGCCCCGGGCGGCCGCTGGTACGACTCGACCGCCGCGGAGGTCTGGTTCAAGTCCGCCGAGGACGCGATCGCCGCCGGTTTCGTCGAGGCCGGCAAGAAGGCCCCCGCCGCTGAGTCTGAGGCCATTGAGTCTGGGGAGGACGAGAAGTGAGCACCCTGCACTACGACCCGCGCGACATCCTGCTCGCGCCCGTGGTGTCCGAGAAGAGCTACGGCCTCCTCGACGCCAACAAGTACACCTTCGTCGTCCACCCGGACGCCAACAAGACCGAGATCAAGATCGCGGTCGAGAAGGTGTTCAACGTCAAGGTGACCTCGGTCAACACGATCAACCGCAAGGGCAAGACGCGCCGTACGCGTGTCGGCCTGGGCAAGCGCAAGGACACCAAGCGCGCGATCGTCAGCCTCGCCGAGGGCGACCGCATCGACATCTTCGGGGGTCCGGTCTCCTGACCGGGCTGAAGACAAGGACTGACTGAACTATGGCTATCCGCAAGTACAAGCCGACCACCCCGGGCCGTCGTGGCTCCTCGGTGGCCGACTTCGTCGAGATCACCCGGACGACCCCCGAGAAGTCGCTGACCCGCCCGCTGCCCAAGAAGGGCGGCCGCAACAACCAGGGCCGGATCACCACCCGGCACCAGGGCGGCGGTCACAAGCGCGCCTACCGCATCATCGACTTCCGTCGCTACGACAAGGACGGCGTTCCGGCCAAGGTCGCTCACATCGAGTACGACCCCAACCGCACCGCCCGCATCGCGCTGCTGCACTACGCCGACGGCGAGAAGCGCTACATCATCGCCCCCAAGGACCTGTCCCAGGGCGCGATGGTCGAGTCGGGTCCGACCGCTGACATCAAGGTCGGCAACAACCTGCCGCTGCGCAACATCCCGGTCGGTACGACGATCCACGCGATCGAGCTCCGCCCCGGCGGTGGCGCGAAGATCGCCCGCTCGGCCGGCATCAGCGCCCAGCTCGTCGCCCGTGAGGGCAGCCGCGCCACGCTGCGCATGCCCTCGGGCGAGATGCGCTTCGTCGACGTGCGCTGCCGCGCCACCGTCGGCGAGGTCGGGAACGCCGAGCAGTCGAACATCAACTGGGGCAAGGCCGGCCGCATGCGCTGGAAGGGCGTCCGCCCGACCGTGCGTGGTGTCGTGATGAACCCGGTCGACCACCCGCACGGTGGTGGTGAGGGCAAGACCTCCGGTGGTCGTAACCCTGTGACGCCGTGGGGCAAGCCCGAGGGCCGTACGCGCAAGCGCAAGGCCTCCGACGCTCAGATCATTCGTCGCCGCAAGGCCGGCAAGGGTAGGAAGTAATCGAGATGCCTCGCAGCCTGAAGAAGGGCCCCTTCATCGACGACCACCTTCAGAAGAAGGTCGACGCCGAGAACGACAAGGGCACGCACAACGTCATCAAGACCTGGTCGCGGCGCTCGATGATCGTGCCGGACATGATCGGTCACACGATCGCCGTGCACGACGGCCGCAAGCACGTGCCGGTGTTCGTCACCGACTCGATGGTCGGCCACAAGCTGGGCGAGTTCGCCCCGACCCGCACGTACAAGGGTCACGTGAAGGAAGACCGGAAGGGTCGCCGCCGCTGACGCGGTGGGTCCCTAGGAACTGGAGAGAACGAGCGAAATGAGCGTAACTGAGCGCCGGCGCACGAGCGCCCGCCGCGAGTCGCTGCTCGGCGACCAGCCGGGTGCCTTCGCGAGTGCCCGCTATGCGCGGATCACCCCGCTGAAGGCCCGTCGGGTCGTCGACCTGGTCCGCGGCCTGCCCGTGGACGAGGCCCTGTCGCTGTTGGCCTTCGCGCCGCAGGCGGCTTCGGAGACCGTCTACAAGGTGCTGGAGAGCGCCATCGCCAACGCCGAGACCACTGAGGGTCTCGACCGCGGTGACCTGGTCGTCTCCGCCGCCCAGGTGGACGAGGGTCCGACCATGAAGCGCTGGCGCCCCCGCGCCCAGGGCCGTGCGACGCGGATCAACAAGCGCACCAGCCACATCACCCTGGTCGTTCAGCCGACCGGTGTCGTGGCAGCCAAGAAGGGTGGCAAGTAAGCATGGGTCAGAAGATCAACCCGAACGGCTTCCGCCTCGGCATCTCGACGGACCACAAGTCCCGTTGGTACGCCGACAAGCTGTACAAGTCGTACGTCGGCGAGGACGTCGCCATCCGCAAGCTGCTCAGCAAGGGCATGGAGCGGGCCGGCATCGCCAAGGTCGAGATCGAGCGCACCCGTGACCGCGTGCGGGTGGACATCCACACCGCGCGTCCGGGCATCGTCATCGGCCGCCGCGGCGCCGAGGCCGACCGCATCCGCGGCGAGCTGGAGAAGCTCACCGGCAAGCAGGTGCAGCTGAACATCCTCGAGGTGAAGAACCCCGAGGTCGACGCTCAGCTGGTCGCCCAGGGTGTCGCCGAGCAGCTCAGCGGTCGCGTGCAGTTCCGTCGCGCGATGCGCAAGGCCATGCAGACCACGATGCGCTCGGGTGCCAAGGGCATCCGGATCCAGTGCTCGGGCCGCCTCAACGGCGCCGAGATGTCGCGCACCGAGTTCTACCGCGAGGGCCGCGTCCCGCTGCACACGCTGCGTGCCGACATCGACTACGGCTTCTACGAGGCCCGCACCACCTTCGGTCGCATCGGCGTCAAGGTGTGGATCTACAAGGGCGAGGTCGCCGGCACGCGTGCCGAGCGCCAGGCTCAGCAGGCCGCCCGCGCCGGTGTCCCCGGCCGCAGCGGTCGTCCGACCCGTGGCGGCGACCGCCCGAGCCGTGGCTCGCGCGGTGACCGTCCGGCCCGCGGCGGCGACGCTCCCGCGGCGACCGAGGCTCCGGCCGGTGGCGACACCGCGGTGGCCGCCACTCCCGCCGAGACCCAGGAGGGCTGACCGTCATGCTGATGCCCCGTCGCGTCAAGCACCGCAAGCAGCACCACCCGAAGCGCAGTGGTGCTGCCAAGGGCGGCACCACGCTCGCCTTCGGTGAGTTCGGGATCCAGGCGCTCGAGGGTCACTACGTGACCAACCGACAGATCGAGTCGGCTCGTATCGCCATGACCCGTCACATCAAGCGTGGCGGCAAGGTGTGGATCAACATCTACCCCGACCGCCCGCTGACCAAGAAGCCGGCCGAGACCCGCATGGGCTCGGGCAAGGGCTCGCCCGAGTGGTGGGTCGCCAACGTCAAGCCCGGCCGTGTCATGTTCGAACTCTCCGGCGTTCCCGAGGAGGTGGCTCGCGAGGCGATGCGTCGCGCGATCCACAAGCTCCCGATGAAGTGCCGGTTCATCACGCGAGAGGCGGGTGAATTCTGATGGCCAAGGACCTGTTGGCCCACGAGCTCGACGAGCTCAACAACGTGGACCTGGAGGCCAAGCTCCGGGAGGCGAAGGAGGAGCTGTTCAACCTCCGCTTCCAGGCGGCCACCGGCCAGTTGGAGAGCCACGGCCGTCTCCGCACGGTCAAGAAGGACATCGCCCGGATCTACACCGTGGTGCGTGAGCGCGAGCTCGGCATCCGCACGGCCCCGGGCCACACCGATTCAACGCAGGGCAACGAGGATGGTGCCGCATGAGCGAGCAGGTGACTGAGCGCAACGACCGCAAGGTGCGCGAGGGTCTGGTCGTCAGCGACAAGATGGACAAGACCGTCGTGGTCGAGGTCGAGGACCGCGTGAAGCACGCGCTCTACGGCAAGGTCATGCGGCGTAGCCACAAGCTGAAGGCGCACGACGAGAACAACGCCGCCGGCATCGGCGACCGCGTCCTCGTCATGGAGACCCGGCCGCTGTCGAAGACCAAGCGCTGGCGTCTCGTCGAGATCCTCGAGAAGGCCAAGTGATCGACGCTGTACGGCGGGCCCCGGCCCGTCGTACAGCGCCAAATTGACCCTGGGGGCAGGCCCAGCGACCATTGGTGGCTGGGCCTGTCGCCCGCCGCAATCCCAATTCTGGGGCCTAACCAGTTCGGCCAGGCTCACCTGCCCCGTTGCGGGTGAGAACCAGCTCGACAAGGAGAAGTAATGATCCAGCAGGAGTCGCGACTCAAGGTCGCCGACAACACGGGTGCCAAGGAGATCCTCTGCATCCGCGTGCTCGGTGGCTCTGGTCGTCGCTACGCCGGCATCGGCGACGTCATCGTCGCCACCGTGAAGGACGCGATCCCCGGTGGCAACGTCAAGAAGGGTGACGTCGTCAAGGCCGTCGTCGTGCGCACCGTGAAGGAGCGCCGCCGTCCCGACGGTTCCTACATCCGCTTCGACGAGAACGCCGCCGTCATCCTCAAGAACGACGGCGAGCCGCGAGGCACCCGCATCTTCGGCCCCGTCGGCCGCGAGCTGCGCGAGAAGAAGTTCATGAAGATCATCTCGCTGGCGCCGGAGGTGCTGTGATGCCTAAGAAGAAGAGCCCTGTGGGCCTGAACATCAAGAAGGGCGACACCGTCAAGGTCATCGCCGGCAAGGACAAGGGCGCCGAGGGCAAGGTCATCGCCGTCCACATCGAGGACGAGCGTGTGGTCGTCGAGGGCGTCAACCGCATCAAGAAGCACACCAAGGTCCAGGACCAGGGCGGCCGCGCCGGCACCACCGGCGGCATCGTGACCACCGAGGCCCCGATCCACGTGTCCAACGTGATGCTGCTCGAGGACGGCAAGCCGGTCCGGATCGGCGCCAAGCGCGTCGCCGTGACCAAGCGCCGCCCCGACGGTTCGACGTACGCCGCCGAGCGCAGCGTCCGCATCTCGCGCAAGACCGGGAAGGAGATCTGAGATGACCGAGACCACCACCGAGCGTCCGGCGTCGTCGGCTCCGACGACCCCGCGTCTCAAGGCCAAGTACCGCGAGGAGATCGCCCCCGCCCTGCGTGAGCAGTTCGGGATCGGCAACGTCATGCAGGTCCCCGGTCTGACCAAGATCGTGGTCAACATGGGTGTCGGCGAGGCCGCTCGCGACTCCAAGCTGATCGAGGGCGCGATCAAGGACCTCACCGCCATCACCGGCCAGAAGCCGCTGGTGAACAAGGCGAAGAAGTCGATCGCCCAGTTCAAGCTGCGCGAGGGCATGCCGATCGGCGCCCACGTCACGCTGCGCGGCGACCGCATGTGGGAGTTCCTCGACCGCCTGCTGTCCCTCGCCCTGCCGCGCATCCGCGACTTCCGCGGTCTCAACGGCAACCAGTTCGACGGCCGCGGCAACTACACCTTCGGTCTCACCGAGCAGGTCATGTTCCACGAGATCGACCAGGACCGCATCGACCGCTCGCGGGGCATGGACATCACCCTCGTGACCACGGCCACCAACGACGACCAGGGTCGCGCGCTGCTCAAGGCGCTCGGCTTCCCGTTCAAGGAGAACTGACATGGCGAAGACCGCCCTCAAGGTCAAGGCCGCCCGCAAGCCGAAGTTCGCTGTCCGGGGCTACACCCGCTGCCAGCGCTGCGGCCGCCCGAAGGCCGTGTTCCGCAAGTTCGGCCTGTGCCGTATCTGCCTGCGGGAGATGGCTCACCGCGGTGAGCTGCCCGGCGTGACCAAGTCCTCCTGGTGATCCTCACCTCCAACAGACGCTGAAGGTCCGCTCCGCATACGCGGGCGGAAACCACAACGAGAAAGGGCCAACCCGGCCATGACGATGACTGACCCGATCGCAGACATGCTTACTCGTCTGCGCAACGCCAACCAGGCGTACCACGACGCGGTGTCGATGCCGTACAGCAAGCTGAAGCAGGGCGTCGCGGAGATCCTCAAGCAGGAGGGCTACATCACGGCGTACGACGTGACCGAGCCCGCCGAGGGCGAGGTCGGCAAGACGCTGACCATCACCCTGAAGTACGGCCGCAACCGTGAGCGCTCGATCGCCGGTGTCCGGCGCATCAGCAAGCCCGGCCTGCGTGTCTACGCCAAGCACACCGGCCTGCCGAAGGTGCTGGGCGGCCTGGGCGTCGCGATCATCTCGACGAGCCAGGGCCTGCTGACCGACCGCCAGGCGAACCAGAAGGGCGTGGGTGGGGAAGTCCTCGCCTACGTCTGGTGACCTGAGACCGAGATAGGAGAGAAGAAGCATGTCGCGCATTGGCAAGCTCCCCGTCGCGGTCCCGGCTGGCGTCGACGTCCAGATCGACGGCGCCGTCGTGACGGTGAAGGGTCCCAAGGGCACCCTGTCGCACACCGTCGCCGAGCCGATCGTGGTCGAGAAGGCCCAGGACGACGAGGGCCGCGGGGTCCTCGACGTCAAGCGTCCCGACGACGAGCGTCAGAGCAAGGCCCTCCACGGCCTGACCCGCACCCTGGTCAACAACATGGTGCTCGGTGTGACCGAGGGCTATGAGAAGAAGCTCGAGATCGTGGGCGTGGGCTACCGCGTCCTGTCCAAGGGGCCGGCCGAGCTGGAGTTCCAGCTGGGCTACTCGCACCCGATCCACTTCAAGGCGCCTGAGGGCATCACCTTCACCGTCGAGAGCGCCACCAAGTTCGGTGTCGTCGGCATCGACAAGCAGCAGGTCGGCGAGGTCGCCGCCAACATCCGCAAGCTGCGCAAGCCCGAGCCGTACAAGGGCAAGGGCGTCCGTTACGCCGGCGAGAACGTCCGCCGCAAGGTCGGAAAGGCTGGTAAGTGATGGCCATCTCGCTGTCGAACAACAAGCACACCGCCGCCAAGGTCAAGGCGCGCCTCAAGCGCCAGGTCCGCGGCCGCAAGAAGATCGAGGGTACTGCCGAGCGTCCGCGCCTGGTGGTCACCAAGTCGGCCAAGCACCTCACCGTGCAGCTCGTGGACGACCAGGTCGGCAAGACCGTCGCCTACGCGTCGACCATGGAGGCGGACCTGCGTGCCGCCGCCGGCGACAAGACCGCCAAGGCCAAGCAGGTCGGCGAGCTCGTCGCGTCGCGCGCCAAGGCCGCTGGCATCGACGCGGTCGTCTTCGACCGCGCCGGCAACAAGTACACCGGTCGCATCGCGGCGCTCGCTGACGCGGCGCGCGAGGCCGGCCTGGCCTTCTGATCGCAAGAGCATAAGAGAGTAGAGGAAAGTCTCATGAGCGGAGCCCAGCGCGGACAGCGTGGTGGCGAGCGCCGTGGCAACCGTGACGATCGTCGCGGTAACCAGGGTGCCGAGAAGACCGCCTACATCGAGCGCGTCGTTGCGATCAACCGTGTCGCCAAGGTCGTGAAGGGTGGTCGTCGCTTCAGCTTCACCGCCCTCGTGATCGTCGGTGACGGCGAGGGTCTGGTCGGCGTCGGCTACGGCAAGGCGAAGGAAGTTCCGGCGGCGATCGCCAAGGGTGTCGAGGAGGCGAAGAAGCACTTCTTCCGCGTCCCCCGCATCCAGGGCACGATCCCGCACCCCGTGCAGGGCGAGAAGGCCGCTGGCGTGGTCCTGCTCCGTCCGGCGGCCCCCGGTACCGGTGTCATCGCCGGTGGCCCGGTGCGCGCCGTCCTGGAGTGCGCGGGCATCCACGACGTGCTGAGCAAGTCGCTCGGCTCGTCCAACCAGATCAACATCGTCCACGCGACAGTGGCAGCTCTCCAGCAGCTCGAGCAGCCGGAGGCCGTTGCCGCCCGTCGTGGCCTTCCGGTCGAGGAGATCGCTCCGGCTGCCCTCCTCAAGGCGCGTGCCGAGGTGGCTCCGGCCACTGCGGAGGTGTCGGCCTGATGGCTCAGCTGAAGGTCACCCAGAACAAGGGCCTCGTGGGCCTGAAGAAGAACCAGCGCGAGACCCTGCGCACGCTCGGTCTCAAGCGGATCAACGACGTGGTCGTCAAGGAGGACCGCCCCGAGATCCGCGGCATGGTCAACACCGTCCGTCACCTTGTGACGGTCGAGGAGGTCGACTGACATGACGCTCAAGCTGCACCACCTGCGTCCCGCCCCGGGTGCCAAGACCGCCAAGACCCGCGTGGGTCGCGGTGAGGGCTCCAAGGGCAAGACCGCGGGCCGCGGTACCAAGGGTACGAAGGCTCGCTACCAGGTTCCGGTCGCCTTCGAGGGTGGCCAGATGCCGATCCACATGCGGCTCCCCAAGCTGAAGGGGTTCAAGAACCCCTTCAAGGTGGAGTTCCAGGTCGTCAACCTCGACAAGATCAGCGAGCTGTTCCCCGAGGGTGGCGCGGTCACCCCCGAGACGCTGGTCGCCAAGGGCGCGGTTCGCAAGAACCAGCCGGTCAAGGTCCTCGGTCAGGGCGACCTGACCGTCAAGGTCGAGGTGAGCGCCGATGCGTTCTCCGGCTCGGCCAAGCAGAAGATCGAGGCCGCCGGCGGAACCGTCACGGTTCTCTGAGCAGGTACGTGATCCACGCGAGCGCGGCGGGGGTCGTCAGACGACGGCCCCTTCCGCGCTCGGGTCGTCCTAGGGCCTGTTAGGCTCACCGGGGTTTCTCGCCGGTCCGCCCGCAGAGGCCCTACCGCTGGTTGTCGAAAGAGGAACATCTCGTGCTTGGCGCGTTCGCAAACGCATTCCGCACCCCGGATCTGCGTCGCAAGCTGCTGTTCGTCCTGTTGATCATCGTGATCTTCCGGGCCGGCTCCCAGATCCCCGCACCCGGCGTCAACGTCGCCAACGTGCGCGAGTGCATCGACCTCACGAAGTCGGGGTCCGGCGCCGGTCTGTACAACCTCGTCAACCTGTTCTCGGGTGGCGCGCTGCTCAAGCTGACGATCTTCGCGCTGGGCATCATGCCCTACATCACCGCGAGCATCATCCTGCAGCTGCTGGTCGTGGTCATCCCGCGGCTGGAGGCCCTCAAGAACGAGGGCCAGGCCGGTCAGACCAAGATCACCCAGTACACCCGCTACCTGACCCTCGGCCTGGCGCTGCTCCAGGCCACCGGCATCGTGGCGCTGGCCCGCTCGGGCGGCCTGCTGTCGGGGTGTGACACCACGACCCACCCGCTCCTGCACTCGCAGGGCACCGGAACCTTCCTCGTCATGGTCGTCACCATGACGGCGGGGACCGCTGTCATCATGTGGCTCGGCGAGCTCATCACCGACCGCGGCATCGGCAACGGCATGTCGATCCTCATCTTCACCCAGGTCATCGCGACGTTCCCCGCCACGATGTGGGCGGTCCGGCAGGACCACGGCTGGTTCACCTTCACCCTCGTGATGATCATCGGCCTGGCGCTGGTCGCCGCGGTCATCTTCATCGAGCAGGCCCAGCGCCGCATCCCGGTGCAGTACGCCCGACGGATGGTCGGACGCCGCATGTTCGGCGGATCCTCGACGTACATCCCGCTCAAGGTGAACCAGGCCGGGGTAATCCCGGTCATCTTCGCCAGCTCACTGCTCTACCTGCCGGCGATGGCGGCGCAGTTCCAGAGCAACTCCAAGAACCCGCCGGCCTGGGTCGACTGGGTCTCCACCTACTTCGTCAAGGGCGACCACCCCATCTACATGGCGGCGTTCTTCCTGCTCATCGTCTTCTTCACCTACTTCTACGTGTCGATCACCTTCAACCCCGTCGAGGTGGCCGACAACATGAAGAAGTACGGCGGCTTCATCCCCGGGATCCGGGCGGGCAAGCCGACCGAGGACTACCTGTCCTACGTCCTGTCCCGCATCACGCTGCCCGGCTCGCTCTACCTCGGCCTGATCGCGCTCATCCCGCTGATCGCCCTCGCGCTGATCAACGCCAACAACAACTTCCCCTTCGGCGGCACCTCGATCCTGATCATGGTCGGCGTCGCCCTCGACACGGTGAAGCAGATCGAGAGCCAGCTTCAACAGCGCAACTACGAAGGATTCCTCCGCTGATGAGGCTTCTGATCATGGGTCCCCCAGGCGCCGGCAAGGGCACGCAGGCCAAGTTCATCGCCGACCACTTCGCCATCCCGGCGATCTCCACCGGGGACATCTTCCGCGCCAACGTGTCCCAGGGCACGCCGCTGGGCGTGGAGGCCAAGCGCTACATGGACGCCGGGGAGTACGTCCCCGACGAGGTCACCAACCGGATGGTCCGCAACCGGATCGACGAGCCCGACGCCGCCCACGGGTTCCTGCTCGACGGCTATCCGCGCACGCTCTCCCAGGTCGAGGAGCTCGACGGGATGATCGCGCACACCGGCCACCGCCTCGATGCGGTCGTCGTCCTGACCGTCGATGAGGAGGAGATCGTCCAGCGCCTCCTCCAGCGCGCGCAGACCGAGGGACGCGCCGACGACACCGAGGACGTCATCCGCCGCCGCCAGGAGGTCTACGCCGAGCAGACCCAGCCGCTGATCGAGGTCTACAAGAGTCGCGGACTGGTCCACGAGATCGATGGCCTCGGCGACGTCGACGACGTCACCAAGCGGGTCTTCGCGGCGCTCGACGTCGTACCGGAGTCCTGACCTTGGGCCTGCTCGACCGCGGCGTCGAGATCAAGACGCCGGACCAGATCGAAGCGATGCGGCGGGCCGGCCTGGTGGTCGGCGAGACCCTCGAGGTTCTGCGCGGCGCGGTCCGGGCCGGCATCTCGACCAAGGAGCTCGACGCGATCGCCGAGGACACGATCCGCGGCAAGGGGGCCACGCCCTCCTTCCTGGGCTACCACGGGTTCCCCGGCTCGATCTGCGCGTCGGTCAACGACGAGGTCGTCCATGGCATCCCGGGTGAGCGCGTCCTCGCCGACGGCGATGTCATCTCGATCGACTGCGGGGCGATCGTCGACGGCTGGCACGGCGACGCGGCGATCACCGTCCCCGTGGGCGAGGTGAGCGCTGAGGCCATCACGCTGATGGAGGTCACCGAGGCGGCGATGTGGCGCGGGATCGCCGCCGCACGACTCGGCGGCCGGGTCACCGACATCTCGCACGCCATCGAGGGCTACGTGCGGCGCAACGGTCGCTTCGGCATCCTGGAGGAGTACGTCGGCCACGGCATCGGCTCGGCCATGCACCAGCCGCCCAACGTGCCGAACTACGGCCGCCCCGGCAAGGGGCCCAAGATCGTCGAGGGCCTCGCTCTGGCCATCGAGCCGATGATCAGCCTCGGCACCAAGGAGTCGGTGGTCCTCGACGACGAGTGGACGGTCATCACCGCCGACGGGTCCTGGGCGGCCCACTTCGAGCACACCATGACGGTCACGCCGACCGGGGTCTGGGTGCTCACCGCGCTCGACGGCGGCGAGGAGATGCTGGAGCGTCTCGGCGTACCCTTCGGCGGGCGCTGACGTCTGCTCGCCAGCCGGTCGGCCGACGGGTGTAGGCCGGCGGGCCGAGCCGCACACTCACCGGTGCTGGCCGTGCAGCATGACCACCGCCCGGGCCGAGCTCACCGAAGCCGAGGCGGCGGCGGCAACGCCGACGGCGATCACCGCGACGACCGGGTAGGCCGAGCCGACCAGGCGCGCCTCGCCCTGCGCGATCAGGGCCGCTGCCACCGAGGCACCCGTCGTCACCACGAGGCAGGCGGTGCTGACCAGGGCCAGCAGGCCGGGCAGTCGCAGCAGGCGGGGTTGCGGTCGCAGCCGGTGGATCGTGAGTGCCGGCCCGATGCCGGCGCAGGTCGCGAGGACCAGCAGGCCCGCCACCCACGCTCCCGCCCAGGCCGCCGGCGCAGACCGGCGCGTGGCGGTCAGCTCCGTGACGGCGAGCGCCGCGGCTCCAGCACCTTCGACCAGCGCCAGGACCAGCACCGGGAGCAGGGGTAGCAGGAGCGAGCGCTGACCGGAGCGCACCGCCGGCAGCAGGGCGCGTACGGCGATCCAGCCGGCGCCGAGCAGTGCGCTGGCCGTGCCGAGAACGAGCGCTGCGTCCGCGACCAGGAGCAGCGCTCGTACGGTCGGTCCGGTGTGGGGGCCGGCCGGATCCAGCAGCGCCTTCGCCATCGCCGGGACGAGCAGGAAGCCGGCGCACCAGGCCACCCAGACCGTCGACACGCTGGCCTGCAGCCGTGCCCGGACCGCATCCCGGCCGGAGAAGGACGGCAGCAGCCACGCTCGCGCGGCGCCCAGGAACAGGTCGAGCCTATGGCGGCAGGACGGTCCGAGGTCGTCGGCGAGCGCGGCGAGCTCCGCGCCGTACCGCTCCCGGAACGAGGGCGGGTAGAGCCGCAGTGCCACCCGTACCCAGACGTTCATGACGCGCCCAGGATGGTCAGGCCCGAGGAGGCGAAGGACCGCATCGCCTCGAGTCGCTCGCGCAGCACCCGCGACCCGTCGGCGGTCAGCTCGTAGGGACGGCGACGGTCATCCCCGGGCAGGGGCCGCACCCAGCCGCGCTGCTCCAGTCGAGGGAGGGCGCCGTACAGCGTCCCAGGGCCGAGGAGGACACCGGCGGTCCGCTCCACGTCCTGCACGATCGCGTAGCCGTGCTTGGGGCCCGAGGCCAGACTGCCCAGGATCAGCAGTGCCGGGTCCGCCCAGGCCAACTCGTCCTTCCGTCGCGCCATGGGATCACCTCTCTATCGTCAAACGTATTACGCCAAACGATATACCCGAAAGCTGGTCGGCGCATCCCTACGATCGTCAGCCTCCGCAGACCGGCGATCCGGGAGCGGAGGAGCCGCCGGACCGGATCAACGTGACCTGCAGGCAATGACGGCTGCGGTGCGGCAGGGCGAGCGTCGTCTGTGACGTGCGGGCCTGCCGGCCGGTGATGGTGTCCTGCCACAGGTAGGAGTCGCCCGGCTGCGTCCCGCCGGGAACGGCCCAGCGGAACCGCACCTGCTTGCCCTCCACCGCGGCGGTCACCGCCGGCGTCGGCGGTCGCATGCCGTCGGTCACGGCGGCGCCCGGGGTCACGGGGCCGGTCGTCGGCACCCCGCCCTTGCCCGCATCGCCGACCCCGCCGCGGACCAGGATCGCCACCAACGCCACCGCGGCGGCGACCACCGCACCGGCCGTCCAGAGCCGGCCGTGGCGGTTGGACGCCGCCGACTCCTCCTCGCCAGTGGCGGGCGGCACCGGGGCGGCGAGTGGGGGACGGGAGGCCGACTGCGACCCCGCGACGCTCATCGGCTTGATCCGGGTGGCGTCGTCGGAGGGGGTGGCGGCGTACGTCTGGGAGGCCTCGACCGCCACCGCGGTGCGCGGCAGGCCCATCGCCGCCTCGATCCGCTGCAGGGCGCGGGCGACCTCCAATGCCGACGAGGGGCGGTGCGCGGGGTCCTTGGCCAGACACTGCTGCAGCAGCCGGTCCAGGGCCGGAGGTACGTCGGGACGCTGCGTGGCCGGTGGCACGGCATGGAGGATGCGTGCCACCAGGGCGCGGTCGGAGTTGTCCCCGTGCGGCGCCGCGAACGGGGAGCGGCCAACCAGCAGGTTCCAGATCGTGGCGCCGAGGGAGTAGACGTCGGAGGCCACCGACCCGTGCGAGCGCCCGTCGATCATCTCCGGCGGGGCCCAGGGGTAGGACATCCTGACCTCGGAGTCCGCGTCCACCTCGTGCACCAGGCCGGCGATCCCGAAGTCGGTCAGGGCCGGCTCGGAGTAGGTCGTCACCAGCACGTTGGAGGGCTTGATGTCGCGATGCAGGATCCCCGAGCGGTGCGCCGTCTCCACCGCACTCGCGAGCTTCACGCCGGTGGACAGCGCCTCGGCGACACTCAACGGCGTGGTGCGAACGCGTGCGCCCAGGTCCGGGGGCGGGCAGTAGCGCATCACCAGATAGGGGCGTCCGTCGGCGGTCAGGCCGGCGGTGAGCACCGAGACGATGTGCGGATGGTCGGCCAGGCGGGCCATGGTGTCGGCCTCGCTGCGGAAGAGCTCCTTCTCGCGCTCGGAGAGAACCAGGTCGGCCCGGACCACCTTGACCGCCACCCGCTGCCGAGGCCACTGCTGCTCGTAGAGCAGCACGTCGGCGAAGCCGCCCGTCCCGAGATGCTGGACGAAGGTGAAGCCGGGGATCTGCGGATGGGACACCGAGGGCCTTTCGGAGGGTGTGCGGGCTCAGGTCGTCGCGACCGCGAAGGTCACGGCGAACTCGTCGGCCAGCATGAGCATCTGGCCGGGCTCGAGGACACGGGGATCATGGGCGCGCAGCCGGACCGGCGGGCCGTCGTGGCCGTGCAGCGTGGTTCCGGCGCTCGAGCCGAGGTCGCGCACGAGGACGGTCCAGCCCTCGAGGGCGACGGCGACGTGGTTGCGGGACAGGTGGGTCAGCTCGACCGGCAGCTCGACCAGGTGCGGCCACGGCTCCCCGCCCGCCACGGGAGCGGGCCGGCGACCGATGACGGCGCCGCGGTCCAGCACCACCCGCTGCCCGTCGGCCAGATGCAGCACGCCCAGGCTCGGCCGCGGGATGCGGATCGGCTCCTGGGGTGCCACCGGCGAGCCGCAGGTGCGGCAGGCCGGCGCCTCGGCGGGGGAGAAGTGGCCCGCCCGACACCGCGCCGCCAGCACCGTCGCGCCGGTGGGTTGTCGCAGCGCACTGGTCGGCGTGTTGGGGCGGATCCTGGTCCGCTCCTCGGGGTGGTTTTGACCCCTAGGGGTCAAAACCATCGGTTGGGGGGCGAAGCTTCGGCCATCAACCGTCGGTTCTGACCCCTGGGGGTCAAAACCGTCGCCGGACCCACCGCCCCACACCCCCGCCCCCGTCGGCGGGGGAGCGGACTGAGCGCGGAGGTACGGCGGCACCTCGGTGATCAGCCCGTCCTCGTCCACGACCCCATCATGTCCCCTCCGCGATCTCCTCAACCTCAGAGGTTTCGACCGGCCCCGGGGAGGTAGGAACCCTGCGTGAGGTTGACGGGCGCGCGCGGGAGGCTGTGGATCGCGCCCTACCTGGCGCTGGCGCTGGTCGTGACAGGTGTGGTGGTCTTCGCGCTGCGTGCCGAGGGCTACCAGACGCATCGCGCGGAGCTCAACGACGGCGGCATCTGGGTCACCAACTCGACCCTGGGCTACTACGGCCGGCTCAACAAGCCGATCGGCCAGCTCGACGGCGCGCTCTTCGGTCGCACGGACGCGACGCTCGACATCGTCCAGGACGGCGCGGCAGTGGTGGGCGTCGATGCCGCCGGCGGCGCGATCTCGACGATCGACCCCTCCACCGTGGCCGTGCCGGGTGGCTCGACGGCGCAGGTTCCCGTCGGTGCCGTCGTCCAGATGCACGGCGGCACGCTGGCGGTCCTCGACCCGGGCACAGGCAAGGTGTGGGCCATGCCGGTCGACACCGAGGCCGGCGATCCCCTGGTCAGCGGGCTCGACTCGGGCGGCAAGCCGCTCGTCACGGTGGGAGCCGGTGCGGCGATGACTGTCACCGCCAGCGGCCGCGTCGTCCTGGCCGAGGCCGGCTCGGACCGACTCACCACGCTCACCCCCCACGGGGCGAGCTTCGCCCGCAGCAGCAGCCGGCTCGCGCACCGGCCCGGCCAGGGGCTCAGCCTCACCTCCGTCGGCGACCGGGTGGTGCTGCTCGACCCGGCCAGCGCGACGGTGACAGCGCTCGACGGCGGCCACGCCACCGTGGGATCCGACGCCGTACTCCAGCAGCCGGGGCCTGCCGCCGACACGGTCCTGGTCGCGGACGGCAGTCGCCTGCTGCAGGTCCGCCTCGACGACGGGACAACGACCGTCCTCGCGCGGGACATGGCCGGCTCGGCGGCGCCGCCGGCACGGCTCGGCGCGTGCGAGTACGGCGCGTGGGGCGGCGCCGCCGGTCTCGTGGTCACCCGCTGTGGCAACCGCTCGGCCCAGGTCGGCCAGCTGGGGCCCGGCACGACCAACAACCTCGTGTTCCGGATCAACCGCGGCCAGATCGTGCTCAACGACACGACCACGGGCGCGGTGTGGAACATCGACGACCGGCAGCCGACCCGGCTCGACGACTGGCAGTCGTTCCAGAAGAAGATCGTCCAGCGCCGCAAGGACGACCAGCAGCAGACGCAGACCCCTGGTGACCGCAGCCCGCCCAAGGCCGTTCCGGACAAGTTCGGTGCACGGCCCGGCCGTACGACGGTGCTGCATCCGCTCGACAACGACTCCGCGCCCGTGGGCCGCCTGCTCGCGATCTCCGCGGTGCAGGACATGCGCCCCGAGGGTGCGGACGTGTCGGTGAGCCCGGACGGCCAGACGGTCGAGATCACGCTGCCGGCGAAGGCGCCTCCCACCACCACGTTCGAGTACTACATCAACGACGGCCGCCAGGGCGTCTCCGCGCACGCGACGGTGACCGTCAGCACCCGTCCCGACGGTCAGAACCAGCCACCGGCCCTGCGCCCGGGCTACCAGGCGCCGCACTGGGAGGTCCCCGCCGCGGGCGTGCTGACCCTCCCGGTGCTGCCGGACTGGCGTGACGACGCCGACGGCGACCCGCTCAGCCTGGCCTCGGCCCGGGTGGCGGCCGGACCTGCCGGCGCGAGCGCCCGGGTGACGGCCTCCGGGCAGATCCGGTTCAGCGCGCCGGCCAAGGGCGGCGACGCCACCATCGAGTACGGCGTCACCGACGGCATCGCGCCGCCGGTCATCCAGCAGCTGCAGGTGCACGTCCAGCCGCCGACCGACCACCAGGCGCACGCCGCCATCGCGGAGCCCGACGTGGTCGTGGGTGAGGCCGGCAAGCCGATCACCCTGCATCCGCTCGACAACGACCTGCCGGGCTCCGACCCGCTCAGCCCCGATGCCAGCCTGAAGCTGGCCGGGAAGGTGACCTCCAGCGGCGGCGGCCAGGTCGACACCGACGTCGCGACAGGCACGGTGACGTTCCGCTCCGACCAGCCGAAGACCTACTTCCTGGACTACGACGCCGCGTTCGGCAACGCGCCGTTCTCGCGCGGGCGCATCCGGGTGGACGTGCGTGCCGCCGACCACCCCCCGAAGCCGCCGGTGGCGATGCCCGACAGCCTCACCCTCTACGGCCAGTCGGCCGGCCTGGTCGATGTGCTGGCCAACGACGTGGACCCGGCCGGGCAGGTGCTGGTCGTGCAGGGCGCCAGCGCCACCTCGACCAGCCAGCTCGATGTCGCGGTCGTGGGCGGCCGGTGGGTGCGGATCGCGGCGACCCGTGCCGCCATCAGCCCCGACCCGCAGGTCGTGCACTACACGATCAGCGACGGTGACCGGTCCGGGGTGCAGGGCGACATCGTCGTCAGCCAGCGACCCGCACCCAAGGACGACACGCCCGTCACGCAACCCGACCGGGTGACGGTGCGGGCCGGCAGCGGCACCCAGGTCTCGGTGCTCGACAACGACTTCAGCCCCGACGGCGAGCCGCTGCACCTGGTCCCGGACGTCGGCTCCGGCACGGCCGCCGGCCAGCTGACGGTCGAGGACGCCGGCGCGCCGACGGCCCCCCACGGCTCGGCGTACGTCAGCGGCACGACCGTGCGCTACAACGCCCCTGCCGGCATCACCGACACTGTCACCGAGACGGTGCACTACGTCGCCGCGAACGAGCAGGGGGACACCGCGCCGGGCACCCTGCAGGTGACGGTCGTGCCGGCCAGCCACCCCAACCAGCCGCCCGAGCCGACAGTGCTCGAGGGCCGTGTCGTCGCCGGCGATCAGGTCCGGCTCCAGCTGCCCGGCTCCGGTGTCGACCCCGACGGCGACCCCGTGACGCTGACGGGCATCTCCTCCCCGCCCCAGCTCGGCCGGGTGCTGCGCGCCGGCGCTGACTCGCTGGTCTACCAGGCCTTCCCGGACAGTGCCGGCACCGACGACTTCACCTACACGGTCGCCGACCCCTACGGCGGTACGGCGACCGGCACGGTGCGGGTCGGCGTCGTCCCGCCCAGTGTCCCGACAGCACCGGTGGCGGTCGACGACACCGCGACCGTCGCGCCGGGCCGCACGATGACCGTCGACGTCCTCGCCAACGACCAGGTGGCCTCCGCCGATCACGTCACCGTCGCACTCGTCCGGCCCGCCCCGAAGGGCGTCACGGTGGACGCGACCACCGGGGAGATGCGGATCAAGGCCCCACCCACCGCCGACGGCCGCGCGGTGCAGGTCAACTACACCATCAGCAACGGCGTGGAGAGCTCCCAGGCCACCGTCACGCTCCGCACCCAGGACGGCTACGACAACCCGCCGGTGGTCAGCGACGCGTACGGCACCGACGCCGCCGGCGGCGCCAACGCCAGCACCGTGAGCGTCGATGTGCTCAAGGACGCCTACGACCCCGACGGGCCGACCTCCGCGCTCACCGTGTCCCGGGTGGTCGCGCCTGCCGGCATCGCCACCCGGATCGACGGCGGCACGGTGACGGTGGAGCGGGCCGCGCGCCCCCTCGTCCTGCCGTTCGTGGTCACCGACGCCGACGGCGGCGCGACGACGGCGCAGCTCTACGTCCCGCCGAAGGGCGATGCGACGCCGTACGTCAAGGCCGACGCGCTGATCCACGTCGCTCCCGGACAGAGCCTCGACGCCTCGTTGGCCGACTACGTCGTCAATCCCGGCCATGGCCCGGTCAGGTTCACGCTGAAGAACCGGATCTGGGCGGCCCCCGCCGACAGCGTGAGCGCCACCATCACCGGCGACGGCAGCTTCACCGTCCATGCCGACCGCTCGTACGCCGGCCCCGGGGCGGTGAGCTTCGAGGTGACCACGGGTCCGGTGACGGCCATCGTCACCGTCCCGGTCCAGGTGGGCGACACCCGGCCGGTGTTGCGCTGCCCCGACGCGCCGATCCCGGTCGCGCAAGGCCAGCGGATCCTGCTCGACGTGGGCGCGATCTGCCACGTCTGGACCGTGACCCCGCGTCAGTCCCTCAGCTACGCCGCCGACTGGAAGACCTCCGCCGAGGGGCTGTCCATCATCGACGCCCAGGGCCCGCAGGTCAGCGTCGCCGCGGCCGCCGGTGCGGCGCCGGGCACCCAGGCGATGCTGCAGCTCACCGCTGACGGCAGTGACCCGGGCTACCTGCCGATCACGGTCGTGGCGGTCCCGCCGCCCACGCTGGCGCCGATCTCGATCGCCGACCTCAAGGCCGGCGAGACCCGCACGATCGACCTGGCGCCGTACCTGCATGCCGGCGTGCCGCTGCCCCAGCCGCAGGTGATCTCGGTGACGCAGACGAGTGCGCTGGACGTGCACGCCAGTGCGCACGGCTCGGCGGTGACGATCAGCGCGGGCCCGAAGGTCCATGGCGACGCGGCCTTCGACGTCGTCATGTCCGACGTGGCCGGCGACCCGCCACCCAACCGGAGGGTCGAGGGCTCCCTGACGCTCTCCCTGCTCGCCACGCCCGACACCCCCTCGGCGCCGCAGCCCGGCAAGCCGGCCGACGGCTCCATGGACCTGATGTGGAGCGCACCCAAGGCGAACGGCTCGCCGATCACGGGCTACGAGGTCCGCGGCAGCCACGGGGTGGGGGTGCGGTCGTGTCCGAGCACGAGCTGCACGATGACCGGGCTGAAGAACGGCGTCGACTACACCTTCCAGGTGCGCGCCATCAACGCGGTCGGCCCCTCGGAGTGGAGCGCCAGCTCTGCGGCGGCCACTCCCGACGCGCGGCCCCTGCCGGTCACCGGGATCCAGGAGGCCGCTGTCGGGGACGGGTCCATCACGCTGCGCTGGCTCCCGCCCTCCAACCGCACCTCGGCGGTCACCTACACCGTCACCTACCCGGGAGGAAGCCCGATCACCACGTCGAAGACGTCGGCGACCATCGCGGGGCTGAGCAACGACAACGTCTACGTCTTCACCATCGTCGCCTCGAACGCCCGCGGCTGGGCCAGCGAGCCCGCGACCTCAGCGCCGTACCAGTCCGTCGGTGTGCCGGCCACGCCCGCCGCTCCGACGATCACCACCACGCCGTCGGCGAACTCCAACGCCGTGGTCCAGGTGAGCTGGGACCCGGTGGACGCCAACGGCCCGGGTCCGGTCCGCTACCGCGTGATCGCGTTCCCGGCGGCCGATGGCGGGGCCTGCACACAGGACCCGCGCGGCATCACCGGGACCTCCTGCACCTTCTCCAGCATCCCGTACGACGGCACCGAGTACTCCTTCAAGGTCGAGGCGATGACCCCCGGTCTCTCCGGCAACGTGCCCGGCGGCCAGCCGCGCACCGCGACCGGGGCGCCGGCGAGCTGGAAGGCTGTCGGACTGCCGAAGCCGTGGGGCGATTGGACACTCGGCGCGACCGGCAACGACGACGAGGCGCGGATCAGCAACTACACCGTCCCGGCCTCGAACGGCGGCACGTCCACGTTCAAGGTCTATCGCGGCAGCGAGGTCGTGTTCACCTCGGACGGCAACAGCGCGCCCGACCCGCTCACGGTCGCGACTCCCGACAACGACGGGCCGTACTCGTTCCATCTCGAGGTCTGCAACGAGAACAACGAGTGCAGCAAGTCCTCGACGAAGTCGGTGACCACCTATGGTCCGCTCAGCGACGCCGACATCATCAGCGTCAAGCCCAACGTCTCGGGCTGGGACGTGTCCTGGTCGGTGACCGTGGACAGCAACGGCCGGTCGGGCGTCAGCGTCCAGCTCATCGACGCCGACAGTCGCTTGTCGTTGGGCAGCTGGACCACGACCGACGTGGACACGCAGACGTTCACCTCGGCATCGAAGTACGTCGAGTACGGCACCAGCCAGAACGTGGTCGTCAAGGTCTCATCGTCGGGTCGCGGCAGCGGGAACGCCTCCGCTGTCAGCCCGCGGATGGCCGATCCGTCGGTCTCCATCGGGCGCGGTGCCAAGTGCGGTGGCACCACCGGCACCGCCTGCTCGGACGACAGCAGCTGCACCGACCCATCGTGCGGCTACGTCCATGTCACGACCCAGGGCTACGGCGACAGCACCGGCAACGCGGGCGGATGGAAGTGCACCGTCCCGGGCTCCGTCTTCGGCCTGCCCACCACCCTCGACGGCGGGTCGGTGGACGTCGACCACGACACGACCCATTCCTATGGCACTCCGGGTGGGCAGTTCACCGTCAGCTGTCCCGGCGTCCCGGACTTCACCGTCACCTGGCCCGCCCAATGACCGACGACAGGAGCACCCTGTGACCATCACGACCGAGCAGGCGGACTGGTTCCGCAAGACGTTCGACACGCTCGCCGACGCCATCGAGCAGGCGGTCCTCGGCAAGAGGCATGTCGTCCGGCTGGCGCTGACCTGCCTGCTCTCCGAGGGCCACATCCTCCTGGAGGACTTCCCGGGGACCGGCAAGACGATGCTGGCCCGCGCGCTCGCCAACTCCGTGCAGGGCAGCCAGGCTCGGATCCAGTTCACCCCGGACCTCCTGCCGAGTGACGTGACGGGCGTGACGGTCTACGACCAGCACAAGGGCAGCTTCGACTTCCACCCGGGCCCGATCTTCCACACGATCGTGCTCGCCGACGAGATCAACCGGGCCTCGCCGAAGACACAATCCGCACTGCTGGAGGTGATGGAGGAGGGCCGGGTCACCGTCGACGGCGTCGCGCGGGAGGTCGGCCGCCCGTTCCTGGTCATCGCGACGCAGAACCCGATCGAGCAGGCCGGCACCTACCGGCTGCCCGAGGCACAGCTCGACCGGTTCCTGATGAAGACCTCGATGGGCTACCCGGACCGGCAGGCGACCATCGAGCTGCTGATCAACGCCAAGGTGCGCGACCGCGCCGCGCTGGTGAAGCCGGTGATCACCGCCAACGCGATCGCCCAGATGAGCGAGCTCGCCGACGAGGTGTACGTCGACCCCGCTGTCGTCTCCTACGTCGCCGAGCTGGCGGAGGAGTCGCGTCGTGCCCAGCATGTCCGCCTCGGCCTGTCGGCCCGCGGCTGCCTGGCCCTGATCCGGGTGGCGAAGACCTGGGCGGCCGCCGACGGGCGCGACCACGTGGTGCCCGACGACGTGAAGCAGCTGGCCGAGCCGGTGCTGTGCCATCGGCTGCTGCTCGACGCCGAGGCACAGTTCAGCGGCGTCGGTGTCGAGTCGGTCATCGAGCGCCTGCTGCAGCAGGTCGTGCCCCCGACCGACCGGGTGGGCTGATCCGGTGGCGCTCGTGCGTGCGGTGCTGGGGGTGGTGCGGCCGATCGGCTGGCTGGTGCTGGCCGGTGGTGTCGTGCTGCTGCTGCTCGGCGCGCTCCTGGGTTGGGCGGAGCCGGCGGTCATCGGGGTGGCGGCCCTCGGCGTACTGCTGCTGTCGGTGCCGTGGCTGGTCGGTCGCACCCGGGTGGGCGTCGAGCTGGTCCTGGACCCGGACCGGGTGACGGCCGGCGGCACTGTCACCGCGTCGCTGCTGGTGCGCAACCCCGGCACGACCCGCACCGGGTCGCTGCTGCTGGATCTCCCCGTCGGGGCGTCCACCCAGCGCTACGACCTGCCCGGCCTGGCAGGGGGCGGCGAGCACGAGGAGACGTTCACGATCCGCACCAGGCGCCGGGGCGTCATCGCGGTCGGCCCCGCCGTCACACGGCGCGGCGACCCACTCGGGCTCCTCTCCCGCGATGTGCGCTGGTCGGGCGTGCGGGAGGTGCTCGTGCGGCCGCCGATGGTCGCGCTGGAGTCGCTCGGCGGCGGCCTGCTGCGCGACCTGGAGGGCGTCTCGACCGAGAGCGTCTCCCAGGCCGACCTGGCGTTCCACGCGCTGCGGGAGTACGTGCCAGGCGACGACCTGCGCCACGTGCACTGGCGGTCCTCCGCCAAGCTGTCGAGCGCGACCGGCGCCGGCAGCCTGCTCGTCCGGCAGTACCTCGACACCCGGCGCAGCCATGCCACCCTCGTCGTCGACGACGACCGGGCGGCGTGGTCCGGCGAGGACGACTTCGAGACCGCGATGGAGGTCGTCGCCTCGGTGGTGGCGCGGGCCCTGCTCGACGAGTTCCAGACCACCGTCGTGTGCGGCGAGCACGCCGGCCAGGGCCAGCGCGCGCTCGACACGGTGTGCCGCGCGACCTTGGGCGGGGACGGACTGGTGGCCGCCGCGCGTGCGGCCGCGCAGACCGCTCCCGACACCAGCATGGTGTTCCTGGTGGGGGGCGAGCGGACCGATCTCACGACGCTGCGGCGCGCCGCCGCCTGCTTCGAGCCGGAGGTACGCCGGATCGCCGTCCGGGTCGAGCCCGGCGAGCGGAGCAGCGTCACCGCCATCGACGACGTGACCGTCCTCCACCTGGCCCGGCGCGACGACCTGGCCGCCCTCCTGCGCTGGAGCCTCGGATGAGCCGCGGGACCAGAGCCGCGGCGCGTCCCGGCGTGCCGGCAGCCCGGCTGCGCGACCTCGGCCTGCTCGTCGCGCTCGGCGCTCTCGCGCTGTCAGGGCTGAGCACGACCTACGGCGGCTGGATGTTCCTCCTGGTCGGTGCCGTCGGGCTCGTCCTCGGTGCCGCCAGCACCGAGCTGGCCCGGCGACGGCGTTGGCCGTGGACCGGCGCCGTCCTGGTGTCGGTCCTGGTCTTCGTGCTGCTCGGTGCCCCGTTGTGCCTGGGCTCGGCTTTCGCGGCGCCGACCCTGCTCGACGAGGTCGTCCATGGCTGGAAGGACCTGCTCACGACGCTGCCGCCGGTGGACGCCACCGGGCCGCTGCTGGTGCTGCCGTGGCTGCTCGGCATCACGACGGGTCTCCTCGGCGGCCTGCTCGTCACGCTGCGCGCGCCCGCCGCGCCGGCGGCGGCGCCACTGGTCCTGCTCGGCACTGTCATCGCGCTCGGCCTCACCCGCCCGGCGTCGCTGCTGCTGCAGGGCGGCGCCGTGGCGATGGTGACGCTCGCGTGGGTCGCGCTGCGCGCCCGCGACGGGATCACTGCCAGCGGACGCCGCCGTGGGGCTGCCGCCCGTCGTACCGCCGCCGGGGTCGCGATGGTCGCGGTGGCGGCAGCGGTCGCCCTGCCCGTCGGGCGAGCGGTCGCCGGTGAGGACCGCCAGGTGCTGCGCAGCCACGTCGTGCCGCCGTTCGACATCGGACGCTACGGCTCACCGCTGGCCTCGTTCCGTCGCTACGTCGACGAGCACGGCAAGCCCGATCCCGCCAACCTCTACGACAAGACCCTGCTGAGCGTGAAGGGGGTGCCGGCGGGCACCCGCCTGCGCTTCGCCGCCCTCGACCAGTACGACGGCACCGTCTGGGGCGCCTCCGAGCAGCCTGGTCCGGACTCCTTCCAGCGTGTGTCCAGCACCATCGACGATCCGGCCCATGGGAAGCGGCTCGATGTCACCGTCACCCTCGGCGCCGGCTACGACAGCGTCTGGCTGCCGACAGTGGGCGCGCTGCAGTCCCTGCACTTCGACAATGACGACCCCGCCCTGAAGGCCGACGCGTTCCGCTACGACCTTGCGACCTCGACCGGCATCGTCCCGACCGGCCTGCGGCCCGGCGACCGCTACCACTTCACCGGCGTCCTCGGCGACGACAGCCTCAGCGCCGACACGCCGCCCTCGACCCAGGTCAACGACAACGCCACCGCTGCTGCGTTCCTCGACACTCAGGTGACCCAATGGACAGCGGGCGTGAGCCAGCCGATGAAGCGGGTCTTCGCCATCGCCGACTACCTGCGCACCCACGGCAAGTACTCCGACGGGGTCGGCAGCGACGAGCGGATGTACCACGCCGGCCACTACGTCAAGCGGCTCTCCGACGAGTTCGTCAACGCCCCGATCATGGTCGGCGACGACGAGCAGTACGCCGCCACCATGGCGCTGATGGCCAATCGTGTCGGCGTCCCCGCCCGGGTCGTGATGGGGGCCGTCGTCCCGGCGGGAGGTGTCGTCAAGGGCTCCGACGTGCACGCCTGGGTCGAGGTGCAGGCCGCCGACGGCACCTGGCGCACCCTGCCCACCGACCTGTTCATGTCCCACGACAAGCCGGCCGACCAGCCGCCGCAGCAGGAGCAGCAGATGAGCGGCTCGGTCGTGCCCCCGCCCGCGCCGGTGCCGCCACCCGCGACCGCCGGCCAGTCCTTCGACACCCAGCTGAAGGCGCGCGCGACGGTCAAGCACCCGAGCGCTCACGGGTTCCACATCCCCGGATGGGTCAAGGTGACGGCCGCCGCCGTGGGCGGTCCGCTGCTCCTGCTCGCTGTGGTGGTCGGCGCCATCGTGGGGGCGAAGGTGCTGCGCCGGCGCCGCCGTCGACATGCCGAGCGCACCTCCGCACGGGTGGCGGGGGCCTGGCGCGAGCTCGTCGACCATGCCCGTGACCTCGGCCACCGGCTGCCCGTCGACGGCACGACGCGCCGCGAGCAGGCCGGGCTGCTCGGCGTACCTGCCGGACATGAGCTGGCCCGCGGGGCGGACGCGCTCGTCTTCGGACCGGCGGCGCCGCCCGAGGAGGCGGCCGAGGAGTACTGGCGGGCAGTCGATGGGGAGCGGGCGCGGCTCTCGGCCGGCGCGACCCGCTGGCAGCGGATCAAGGCGGCCCTGAGCCTGGTGACGTTCCGGCAGCGGTGGCGGGTGGGTGCCGCTCCGGCGGCGGCTCCGGCGGCGGTTTTGACCCCTGGGGGTCAGAACCGACGCTTGACGGGCGAAGCTTCGGCCAACAACCGTCGGTTTTGACCCCCAGGGGTCAAAACCTCCCGCCACCCCACCCCCACACCCACCGGAACAACCGGGGAGCCCGTCCGGTTATGACCCGACGTGGAGCTCTCCGTCCTCGACCTCGTTCCCGTCCGCACCGACCAGACGTCCGCCGATGCGGTCGCCGCCTCGCTGCGGTTGGCGCGGACCGCCGACGAGCTCGGCTACACGCGCTACTGGCTGGCCGAGCACCACAACATGCCGGCGGTCGGCTCGACGAACCCGCCGGTGCTGGTGGCCATGGTGGCGGCCGCGACCCGGAGGATCCGGGTCGGCAGCGGGGGAGTGATGCTGCCCAACCACGCGCCGCTGGTGGTCGCCGAGCAGTTCGCGCTGCTCGAGGCGGCCTACCCCGGCCGGATCGACCTCGGCCTCGGCCGCGCGCCGGGCACCGACCCGGTGACCTCCTGGGCGCTGCGGCACGGCGGCCCGGTCGAGCAGGACGCGGCCGAGCGCTTCGCGGAGTACGTCGACAACATCGTGGCCATGCTTGAGCCCGACGGAGTGGCGCTCTCGGTCAGCGGTCGCACGCACGCCCTGCGCGCCACCCCCGCCGCCAGGAGTACGCCGACGGTGTGGCTGCTCGGCTCCTCGGACTTCTCCGCCCGCCTGGCCGCGGAGAAGGGCCTGCCCTACGTCTTCGCCCACCACTTCTCCGGCTCGGGGACGGCCGAGGCGCTCGAGCTGTACCGCTCCGGCTTCCGGCCCTCGCCCGATCTCGGCCCCGAGATGGCGCAGCCGCGCACCTTCCTCACCGTCAATGCCGTCGTCGCCGCAACACAGGAGGAGGCCGAGCGGCGCGCCCTGCCGCAGCTGTTGGCCATGCTCGCGTTGCGCACCGGCGCGCCGCTGGGGCCCCAGCGACTGGTCGAGGACGCCGAGACGGTCGAGGTGCCCGAGGCGCACCGCGGACTGCTGGCCGCGATGCGCCGGCGCTGGGTGATCGGGTCGCCGGCGGCGGCCAGGGCGCAGCTCGCCGAGCTGGCCGCGACGTACGGCGTCGACGAGGTGATGGTCCACCCGGTCGCGGGTGCCGGGGCGCGCACCGACCCGGCCACGTCGCCGGCGCGGGAGGAGACGCTGCGGCTCCTCGCCGGCTGAGGCGTGGATTGGGAGATCCCTTGCCGATCGGCCTAGACTGGCGCGTCGGCCCAACGTGGGTCTGTCTCGTCGTGTCCAGCGGCTGCCCGTGCCAGCACGGGATTCGGGCGCGGCGGACGGCTTCACGAGGTCCACGGTCTCAACAGGCTCGATCACCGAGTCGGGCGCGACCGAGGTTCGCGGGTCGACGCAGCAACGGTAAGACAACCGACCAACAGATTGCAGAGGGCATGCCGAAGAAAGAAGGCGTGATCGAACTCGAGGGCACCATCACGGAGGCTCTCCCCAACGCCATGTTCCGCGTCGAGCTGAGCAATGGCCACAAGGTTCTCGCCCATATCAGCGGCAAGATGCGTCAGCACTACATCCGGATCCTCCCCGAGGACCGCGTGGTGGTGGAGCTGTCTCCCTACGACCTGACCCGCGGTCGGATCGTCTACCGGTACAAGTAGCCGATCACAACAGAAAGGGGCTGGCCGTGAAGGTCAACCCGAGCGTCAAGCCGATCTGTGACAAGTGCAAGGTGATCCGTCGCCACGGCCGCGTCATGGTCATCTGCGAGAACCCGCGTCACAAGCAGCGCCAGGGCTGAGTCCCTGCGCGCAGGCGCATCACAACTGAATCACTCATCGACGTACTAGGTCTCGACAAGCTCGACCACCGAGCGGGACCGAACCACCTCCGGACCAGAGGCCGGAGCCCGGGGCGCCACCCCGAGACGTACGCCGAACGACACCTCTGGCGAAACAGTGAAGGAACGCCATGGCACGCCTCGTTGGTGTCGACCTCCCGCGCGAGAAGCGCGTGGAGATCGCTCTCACCTACATCTACGGCATCGGCCGTACCACCTCCAAGGAGCTCCTGGCCGCGACCGGTGTTGACCCCAACACCCGCGTCCACGCCCTCTCCGAGGATGAGCTGGTCAAGCTCGCGCGTGAGATCGAGTCCCGCAACCTGACGATCGAGGGCGACCTCCGTCGTGAGGTGCAGGCCGACATCCGCCGCAAGATCGAGATCGGCAGCTACCAGGGTCGCCGCCACCGCATGGGCCTGCCGGTCCGCGGTCAGCGCACCAAGACCAACGCCCGCACCCGCAAGGGTCCGAAGCGGACCGTCGCCGGCAAGAAGAAGGCCAAGTGATCCGACGTCCTCACGGACGCTGATCACCGCCTTCCCTCTGCAGATCTCACAGACCAGCCAACACAGGAGTTAATGCATGCCTCCGAAGAGCCGACAGGCTGCGGCGAAGACCAAGGTCCGCCGCAAGGAGAAGAAGAACGTCGCCCAGGGCGAGGCTCACATCAAGAGCACGTTCAACAACACCATCGTCACGATCACCGACCCGACCGGTGCGGTGATCTCGTGGGCCAGTGCCGGCACCGTCGGCTTCAAGGGCTCGCGCAAGTCCACCCCGTTCGCCGCGCAGATGGCCGCCGAGGCCGCCGGTCGCCGGGCCATGGACCACGGCATGAAGAAGATCGACGTCTTCGTCAAGGGCCCGGGCTCGGGCCGCGAGACGGCGATCCGTTCGCTCGGTGCGATCGGCCTCGAGGTGGGCACCATCCAGGACGTCACGCCCACCCCGCACAACGGCTGCCGCCCGCCCAAGCGCCGGCGCGTTTGATCCCCACCGAGACGAATCAAGGAGACTGAAACATGGCCCGTTACACCGGCCCCATGACCAAGAAGTCGCGCCGTCTCGGTGTCGACCTCGTCGGTGGGGACTCGTCCTACGAGAAGCGCCCCTACCCTCCCGGCCAGCACGGCCGCGGTCGGATCAAGGAGAGCGAGTACCTCCTCCAGCTTCGTGAGAAGCAGAAGGCTCGCTACACCTACGGCGTGCTCGAGAAGCAGTTCTCGAACTACTACGCCGAGGCTCACCGCCGCCCGGGCAAGACCGGTGACAACCTGCTCCAGCTGCTCGAGGGCCGCCTGGACAACGTCGTCTACCGTGCCGGGTTCGCCCGCACCCGCCGGCACGCCCGCCAGCTCGTGGTCCACGGCCACTTCCTGGTCAACGGCAAGAAGGTCAACATCCCCTCCTACCAGGTCTCGGCCCACGACGTCATCGACGTGCGCGAGAAGTCCTGGGAGATGACCCCGTTCATCGTGGCTCGCGAGACCCACGGCGAGCGCGTCGTCCCGGCGTGGCTGGAGGCCTTCCCCAACCGCATGCGGATCCTCGTCCACCAGCTCCCCGTCCGGGCCCAGATCGACATCCCGGTCCAGGAGCAGCTCATCGTCGAGTACTACTCGAAGCTCTGATGAACCCCGCCGCCGTCCCGGTTCCGACCGGGGCGGCGGCACCACCACTTCCGTCACCCCTGAAGTTCGGGCCTGTCAAATAGCGGGTAGGTCCGGGAAGGAAAGAACCAGTGCTTATCGCACAGCGCCCCACCCTGTCGGAAGAGACCGTCGACGAGTTCCGCTCGCGCTTCGTCATCGAGCCCCTCGAGCCGGGCTTCGGTTACACGCTCGGCAACTCCCTGCGCCGTACCCTCCTCTCCTCGATCCCCGGTGCCGCCGTCACCAGCATCAAGATCGACGGTGTGCTCCACGAGTTCTCCACGCTCGAGGGCGTGAAGGAGGACGTCACCGAGATCATCTTGAACCTCAAGGGACTGGTGGTCTCCTCCGAGCACGACGAGCCGGTCACCATGTACCTGCGCAAGTCGGGTGCCGGTGACGTCACCGCCGCCGACATCGCGCCGCCGGCCGGCGTCGAGGTGCACAACCCCGACCTGAAGATCGCCACCCTGTCGGACAAGGGCAAGCTCGACCTCGAGCTCGTCGTCGAGCGTGGCCGAGGCTACGTGTCGGCCGTGCAGAACAAGGGCGCGGACAACGAGATCGGCCGCATCCCGGTCGACTCGATCTACAGCCCCGTCCTCAAGGTCACCTACAAGGTCGAGGCCACCCGTGTCGAGCAGCGCACGGACTTCGACAAGCTGGTCATCGACGTCGAGACCAAGCCCTCGATCCGTCCGGCCGACGCCGTCGCGTCCGCCGGCAAGACCCTCGTCGAGCTCTTCGGCCTCGCCCGTGAGCTCAACGTCGAGGCCGAGGGCATCGACATCGGCCCCTCGCCGGTCGACGAGCAGCTTGCTGCCGACCTCGCCCTCCCGGTCGAGGACCTGCAGCTGACCGTGCGCTCCTACAACTGCCTCAAGCGCGAGGGCATCCACACCGTGGGTGAGCTCATCAGCCGCTCGGAGCAGGACCTGCTCGACATCCGCAACTTCGGTGCCAAGTCGATCGACGAGGTCAAGGCGAAGCTGCACGAGATGGGCCTCTCGCTCAAGGACAGCGCGCCGGGCTTCGACCCGTCGGCCGCCCTCGCCGCCTACGGCGACGATGACGACGACGCGTTCGTCGAGGACGAGCAGTACTGATCGATCCCGAAGGGTGAGGCCGAGCGCCAGCGAGGTCGAACTGTGAAGGGTCGCAGCTGAACCAGCCAAATCGGTCCGCGTCCGCGGATCGTCTAGCCCGGTACCTCGTACGGCCGGACAGAGAAAGGAACAGGCACCATGCCTACTCCCAAGAAGGGCGCCCGCCTCGGCGGCAGCCCCGCGCACCAGAAGCTCATCGTCTCCAACCTCGCGACCCAGCTCTTCGAGCACGGTCGGATCACGACCACCGAGGCTCGGGCGCGGCTGCTGCGCCCGGTCGCGGAGAAGCTGATCACCAAGGCGAAGAAGGGCGACCTGCACAACCGCCGCGAGGTCCTCAAGACCATCCGCGACAAGTCGGTCGTCCACGTCCTCTTCACCGAGATCGCCGAGACGTTCTCCGAGCGTCCGGGCGGCTACACCCGCATCACCAAGATCGGCCCCCGCAAGGGTGACAACGCGCCGATGGCCGTGATCGAGCTCGTCACCGAGGCCTACAACCCGAAGCCGGCCACCACGAAGGCCGCTCCGGCCGCCGAGGTGGTCAAGCCGACCGAGGCCGCTCCGGCCGAGATCGTGGCCGAGGACGTCGCCGGCGAGACCGAGGTGCTGGACACCGAGGCCGTCGAGGTCGAGACCGCTGCCGCGGAGTCGACCGCCGAGGAGACGCCCGAGGCGTCCACCGAGGAGACCACGCAGGCCTGATCCCAGGTTCCGTGAGGCCCGCCACCCGTGAGGGTGGCGGGCCTTCGTCCATTTCACGGCATGGGGAAGCGGTAGCGACGGGGCGCTCACCTCGGCTGTTCACAGGCGCGTGCGCGGGGTACGGGGCGACGTACCTCACCATCGCGGCGGGAAGGCGCGACTCACGAGCCGTGTTGGACCTGGTGGGACCCGCTGCGGGTGCCGCGCCCATCCATCAGTAGAGTAACTCGGGCGACATTATCTAGTTCGAAGGATCTCCCATGCGTCTGCGCCGCCTCGTTCCGGTTCCCCTGCTGCTCGCCCTCGGCCTCGGGCTCGCGGCGTGCGGACAGTCGACCGAACGCGGTGCCGACGGCAAGGCGGCGCCGGCGAGCAACACCGGCGGTGAGTCCCTCGCCGCGGTCAAGAAGGCCGGCGTGCTCGAGGTCGGCACCGAGGGCACCTACAAGCCCTTCGACTACCACCAGGGCGGCACCGGCGCCCTGACCGGCTTCGACGTGGACGTCGCACGCGCGGTGGGCCAGAAGCTCGGCGTGAAGGTGCAGTTCGTCGAGACCCAGTGGGATGCGATCTTCGCCGGGCTCGACTCGGGCCGCTTCGCCGTCATCGCCGATCAGGTCTCGATCAACCCCGAGCGGCAGGCCCGCTACGAGTTCTCCACGCCGTACACGGTCAGCCCCGGGGTCGTGATCGTCAAGAAGGCCGACGACTCGATCCACTCCTTCGCCGACCTCAAGGGCAAGACCACCGCGCAGAGCCTGACCAGCAACTGGTATCAGCTGGCCAAGCAGAACGGCGCGAACGTCGAGCCCGTCGAGGGCTGGGCGCAGGCGGTGACGCTGCTCAAGCAGGGGCGCGTCGATGCCACCGTCAACGACAAGCTCACGTTCCTGGACTGGCAGAAGTCGCAAGCCGACACCAGCCTGAAGATCGCCGCCACCTCCCAGGACGTCTCGCACAACGCGTTCGCGTTCCGCAAGGGCAGCGACGACCTCGTCAAGGCGGTCGACGGCGCACTGGCCCAGCTGCGCAGTGACGGGACGCTCGCGAAGATCTCGCAGAAGTACTTCGGCGAGGACGTCACCCAGTAGTGCACCCCGATCTCGACCTGCTCAGGAGCGCGCTGTGGCCACTGGCCCAGCGCGCCCTCCTCGGCACCATCCCGCTCTCGCTGATCAGCTTCGCGCTGGGGCTGGTCATCGCCGTCCTGATCGCCCTCATGCGGCTGAGCCAGCGCCGCTGGCTCTCCGCACCGGCGCGGGCCTACGTCTCGCTCATCCGTGGCACGCCGTTGCTTGTGCAGCTGTTCGTGATCTTCTACGGCCTGCCCGAAGTCGGCATCCTGCTGCCGCCGTGGCCGAGCGCGATCGTCGCGTTCTCGCTCAACGTCGGCGGGTACGCCGCAGAGGTGGTGCGCGCCGCGATCCTGTCGGTGCCACGCGGTCAGTGGGAGGCGGCCCACATGATCGGCATGGGTCGCTCGCTGACGCTGCGTCGCATCATCCTGCCGCAGGCGGCCCGGGTGTCGGTGCCCCCGTTGTCGAACACGTTCATCAGCCTGGTCAAGGACACCTCGCTGGCCTCGCTCATCCTGGTCAGCGAGATGTTCCGCAAGGCCCAGGAGATCGCCGCGCCGAGCTCCCAGTTCATGCTGCTCTACACCGAGGCCGCCGTCCTCTACTGGGTGATCTGCCTGGTGCTGTCCTTCGGCCAGTCCGCGCTCGAGAGGAGGCTGGGCCGCCATGTCGCCTGAGAAGCCGCTGCTGGAGGTCAGCGGCCTGCGCAAGGAGTACGACGGCCATGTCGTGCTCGACGGCATCGACCTGAGCGTCGCCGCCGGCCAGGTCGTGGCCCTCATCGGGCCGTCGGGGTCCGGCAAGACGACCGTCCTGCGCTCGCTCAACGGCCTGGAGCGCCCCGAGGCGGGCGTGGTGCGGATCGAGGACGTGCGCGTCGACTTCGGCGCCGCCCCGAGCAGGGCCGGTCGCGAGCGCGAGGACGCGCTGCGCCATCACAGCGCGATGGTCTTCCAGCACCACAACCTCTTCCCGCACCTCTCGGTGCTGGAGAACGTCGTCGAGGGGCCGGTGCGCGTGCAGCGCCGGCCGCGGGCCGAGGCGGAGGCCGAGGCGCGCACCCTGCTCGAGCGGGTCGGCCTGGCCGCCCGGGCCGACGCTCGCCCACACGAGCTCTCCGGCGGCCAGCAGCAGCGGGTCGGCATCGTGCGTGCGCTGGCGCTGCGGCCGCGGCTGCTGCTGTTCGACGAGCCGACCTCGGCGCTGGACCCGGAGCTGGTGGGGGAGGTCCTCGCCGTCATCAAGGAGCTGGCCGAGCAGGGCTGGACCATGCTGATCGTCACCCACGAGCTCGCCTTCGCGCGCGATGTCGCCGACCGGGTGGTCTTCCTCGACGGCGGCCGGATCGTGGAGGAGGGCCCGCCCTCGGTAGTGCTGGCCGAGCCTCGGGAGGCGCGGACGCGTCAGTTCGTGGAGCGGCTGCTGCGGCCCTTCTGAGCCGACCGCCCACCGGGTCAGCGAGCCACCGGGGCGCCGAGCCGGTCCAGGAGTTCGCGGGCGTTCTCGATCGCGTGGCCCGAGCCGTCGTTGTCGAAGTAGCCCCAGACCTCACGGCCCTCGGCGCGCCAGCCGTCGACCAGCTCCGCCCAGCGGTCGATCTCCGCGTCGGAGTAGCGGCCGGCGTACAGCGGGGCGTCGGTGGGGCCGTGCCAGCGGCAGTAGACGAACGGCGCCGTCGCCCGCAGCACCGTGTGCAGGCCGGTGCCGTGGGTGACGACGTACGCCGCGCGGTGGCGCTCGAGGATCGCCGCCACCTCGTCGTGATCCCAGGAGGGGTGCCGCAGCTCGAGTGCGACCCGGAGCCCGGGCGGCACCTGATCCAGGAACCCGGTGAGCCGCCCGTCGTCGCGCTCGAAGTCGCCGGGCAGCTGCACGAGCACGACTCCGGCCCTGTCGCCGAGGGCGGCCATCGCCTCGGCCAGCCGCCCGGCCCACGCCCCCTCGGGGTCGCGCAGCCGGCGGCCGTGGCTGAGCCAGCGCGAGGCCTTGACCGACATCCGGAAGCCGTCGGGCAGCGACCTCGACCATCCGGCGAACGGTCGCACGCCGGGCCACCGGTAGAACGAGGCGTTGAGCTCGACGGTGTCGAACCGCTCGGCGTAGTAGTCGCGCCAGCGCGCACGCGCCAGGCCGTCGGGGTAGAAGACCCCCGCCCAGTGGCCGTAGGTCCACCCCGAGGTGCCGATCCACACGCCGTCCATGCGGCACCGGTACCCATCCGGCCCGCGCCGGTTTGGGAGGATGAGTCTCGTGCGCCTCCGAATCGACCTGTCGTACGACGGCAGCGACTTCCACGGCTGGGCCCTTCAGCCGGAGCTGCGGACGGTGCAGGGGGAGATGCAGCGGGCGCTCGGCGTCGCGCTGCGGCTGCCGCAGGTCTGGGTGACGTGTGCGGGCCGCACCGACACCGGAGTCCACGCCCGCGGGCAGGTGATCCACCTCGACGTCGACGACGCGCTGGTGGCGGCCTCCGCGGGCCGGTCCGCCGATCCCCCGCCCGAGGCGCTGGTGCGCAGGCTGAACGGCATCCTGGACCCCGACGTCCGGGTGCATCGGGTGCGCGAGGTGCCGGAGGCGTTCGACGCCCGGTTCTCGGCGCTGTGGCGCCGCTACGCCTACCGGGTCGCCGACCGGCCCTCGGCGTACGACCCCTTGACCCGGCACCATGTGCTGCACTGGCCGCGACCGTTGGACGTTGCGGCGATGAACGACGCGGCCGGCGACCTGCTCGGCCTCAACGACTACACCAGCTTCTGCAAGGCCCGCGAGGGCGCCACCAGCATCCGGCGCGTGACCCGGCTCCACTGGGAGCGCGACGAGCACGGCGTCGCGGTGATGACAGTCGTCGCCGACGCCTTCTGCCACTCGATGGTGCGCGCCCTGGTCGGCTGTCTGATCGCGATCGGGGAGGGACGCAAGGACGTCGCCTGGGCCGGTGAGATGCTCGCTCGGGCCACCCGGTCCTCCGACATCCACATCGCCTCCCCGCGAGGGCTGACGCTGGAGGAGGTCGGCTACCCCGCCGACGACGAGCTGGCCGGCCGGCTGCTGGTCACCCGGGCGAAGCGGCAGGAGAGCGAGCTGTGAGCGACTCCCACGAGGAGCACTACTTCTCCGCCGACCCGTCGGTGGCGTTCGAGCGGATCCCGGTGGAGGCCGAGGTCTGGGACACCACGCTGCGCCTGACCAGCGGGTCGGGGGTCTTCGCCAAGGGCCGGCTCGACATCGGTACGGCGGTGCTGTTCCGCGAGACCGAGCCGCCGGCACCCGGACGGATCCTGGATCTGGGGTGCGGGTACGGCGTCATCGGCCTGGCGATCGCCGACCGCGTCCCCGGCGCCCGGGTCACGGGTGTCGACGTGAACGAGCGTGCCGTGCTGCTGGCGAACGAGAACGCCGCCGCGCTCGGTGTCGCCGACCGCTACCGGGCGCTGACGCCGCAGCAGGCTGAAGGGTCGGCGTACGACGAGATCTGGAGCAACCCGCCCATCCGCATCGGCAAGGAGGCCCTCCACGAGCTGCTGCTCACGTGGCTTCCGCGGCTCGTGCCGGGCGGCCGGGCGGTGATGGTCGTCGGCAAGAACCTGGGCGCCGACAGCCTGCTGCGCTGGCTGGGGGAGCAGGGCTATCCCACCAGCCGGGTGGCCAGTGCCAAGGGGTTCCGGGTGCTGGAGTCGATCAGACCGTGACCGGTCGCCCGTCGAGCCGCACCGGGAGCCGGTCGAGGCTGTAGACGATCGAGAGGTTGCGCCAGCCGAGCTCGCCGGGGTCGTCGGTGGCGATCGCCAGGTGCGGGAACCGGCGGGCCAGGGCCGTCAGGGCGGTGCGCAACTCCATCCGGGCGAGCTCCGCGCCCACGCAGCGGTGCATGCCGTGTCCGAAGGCGAAGTTCATCGTCGCGGTGTTGCGCAGGTCGAACTGCTCGGGGTTCGCCATCACGTCCGGGTCGCGGTTGGCACCGGCGAGCGAGACGACCACCACCGAGCCCTTCTTCACGTGCGAGCCGAAGAGGTCGTGGTCCTCGCGGGCGAAGCGCGGGAAAGCGATCTGGACGGGGCACAGGTAGCGCAGCAGCTCGTCGACCACGGCGTCGACCTGCTGCTTGTCGCCGGTGCGCAGCAGCTCGTAGACCTCGGGGTTCTGCAGCAGGACGTAGGTGCCCATCGAGAGCATGGCCGCCGACGTCTCGTAGCCGCCGAGGAACGCCCCGTCGGCCAGCCCGCCCAGCTCGAGGTCGCTGAAGTCAGCGCCCTTGGTGCGGATGATCTCCCCGATCAGCCCCTCGCCGGGTTCGAGCCGCTGCTTGCGCACCTGCTCGATGAGGAACGTGCGTGTCTCGGCGGCCGCCCCGAACACCCCGACGCCGCCCTCGGTGATGTCGAAGCGCGCCACGCCCAGCTTGTGGAAGTCCTCGCGGACCTCGGTCGGCAGGCCCAGCAGCTCGCAGATCACCTGGAAGGGGATCTCGAAGCCGAACGCCTCCACCAGGTCGACCTCGGGGCCGTTCGCCTCCATCTTGTCCAGCGCCTCGGTGACGATGCGCTCGATCGGCTCCTGGAGCCGCTGCAGCCGCCGCATGGTGAACTCCGGGGTCAGCAGCCCCCGCAGACGAGTGTGGTCAGGGGGGTCGGTCATGCCGAGGCCGCCGATCTCCTCGGCCTCGGTACGCGGCTTGCTGCCCAGCAGATGGCGCATGTCGTTGCTGTAGGAGCGCGAGTCGGCCAGCACCTGCCGGGCGGCCTCGTGCCCTGTCACCAGGTGGATGTCCAGGCCCAGGACGCTGCCCAGCAGTGTCACCGGGCCCTCGGCCCGCGCCCCGGCCAGCTCGGGCACCGGGTCGACGCCGTCACGGCGCAGGGGGTAGGTGAGGTGCTCGGGCACCTTGCGCAGCGTGGTGATGTCGGGAACGATCGAGGTCTTCCCGCGCATCGCCCAGCGCAGGGCGAGCGTGCGCACCCGACCCTTGACGGCAGACAGCAACATGGGTACTAGTGTCGCTTGCCCGGCCTGACTTTTGCCATGAGGGTCGACCCTTGGCGCACCCGTGTCGCGACTCAGGGGTGCACGAGCTCCCGGAACAGCCCGCACATCTCCTCCACCGCTGCCTGGGCGGCCTTGGAGTGGCGCCCCATGTCGACGAACCCGTGGATGAGGCCGTCGAACTGTCGCAAGGTCACCGGTACGCCGGCGGCGCGCAGCGCTTCGGCATACGCCTTGCCCTCGTCGCGCAGCGGGTCGAGCTCGGCCACCACCACGACCGCCGGCGCAAGACCGGACAGCTCCCCGTGCAGCGGCGAGAGCCGCGGGTCGAGCGGGTCGGCGTCGGCGTCGACGTACTGGCCCAGGAACCAGGCCATCGTCTGGGTGTCGAGGAAGTAGCCCTCTGCGTTGTCGTGGCGGGAGGCGTACTCGCCCGGCACATCGGTGGCCGGGTAGATCAGCAGCTGCGCGCGGACGTGCTCGCGCAGCTCCTGGGCCACGACCGCCGACAAGTTGCCACCCGCGGAGTCGCCGGCGACGCCCAGGATGTCGTTGCCACCGAGCTCGGGAAGGCGATCGACCGCCCATCGGGCTGCGGCCAGCGCATCCTCGGCAGCGGCCGGGAACCGGTGCTCGGGAGCGAGCCGGTAGTCCACCGACACCACGACCGCCTCCGACCGGGTGGCGATCGTGCGGCACGCCAGGTCGTGGGTGTCGAGATCGCCGATCACCCAGCCACCGCCGTGGAAGAACAGCACCGTGGGGAGCGGGCCGTCGGCCTCGGGCCGGTAGATCCGCGCCGGCAGGTCGCCGGCCGGCCCGGGGATCGTGGTGTCCTCGACCCCGGCCACCTCGGGAAGCAGAGCCGGGTCGCGCAGGTCGACGCACAGCGTGCGGAAGGACGCGCGTGCCTGCGGCGGATCCATCTCCCACAGCGGCGGGTTGCCCGGGTCGTTGAGGAAGTCGAGCAGGACGGCGAGCTCCGGATCCAGGGGCATGCCGGCGACGCTACCAGCGCCGCGTCGCCGGCATCAGGGCTCTCACGCGGGCGTGAGCACCTGCTCCTCGAGGCGCTGGTAGCTGGTCTCCATCCCGTCCGTCATCCCGGTCGCCAGCACCGCGTCGCGGAGCTCTGCGCTCGGGTAGGTGATCACCAGGGTCAGCAGCGTGCCTCCCGGGACCGCAGTGAGGGTGAGCTCGTTGGTGGTGCCCTCGCCCGGCTGGCCCGTCATCCGCTCCGTCGTCACGCTGCGGTACGGCGCGGCCTCCTCGACCAGCTCGCCCTCGAAGGCGAACCGGTCGCCACCGCCCTCGCGCTCCCACGCGTAGCGGTAGGTGTCACCCGGCGCCGCGGCGACCTCGCACACGGGCATCGTCCAGCCGTCGGGGCCGAGCAGCCACTGGCGCAGGAGCGCTGGCTCGTGGTGCGCGCGCCAGACCTGCTCGACGCTGCCGCGGATGACCCGGCTGATCCGGACCCGGGTGTCGCTGAGGATCTGGGTGCTGGTGGGCAGGGTGGCCGCGAAGGTGCGCAGGTCGGCGATGACGTCGTCCATCTGCTCCATCGCCTGGCGCAACCCCTGCTCCATGCCCATCTCGAGCAGCTGCGCGAGCTCCTCGGCGGTGCCGAAGTGGGTGGTCGTGGTCAGCTGCGATCCGGCGTCCGTCGGCTCGAAGCTGAACACCATGCGCATGGTGGGCATGTCGCGGTTGGGCTCGCCGCTCTCGTGGGCGAAGCCCTCGAGGATCTCGAACGACTTCGCGGGGTCGACCGTGAGCCATTGCCAGTAGCCGTGGGAGACCTCCCCGTCGGGGCCGGTCATGGTGTAGCTCGACAGGCCGCCGACGCTCGCGTCGTGGCGGGTGAACTGCGCCGGCCAGGTCGGCGGGCCCCAGAAGCGCTCGAGCCGGCGCGGGTCGACGTACGCCTCCCAGACGCGCTCGACCGGGACGGGGAAGTCCGCGACGACGGTCAGGGTGAGGGCGGTGGGGTCCTTGGTCACCGAGGTGATGGGCATGATCAGTCCTCAACTTCTAGGAGGGCGTCGAGCCGCGCGATGCGGCCGCGCCAGATCTGTTCGTAGCGGTCGAGCAGGGCCTTCGCCTGCTCGATCCGCTCCGGATTGCCGCGCACGACACGCTCGCGGCCATGGGCACGTTTGGTCACCAGGCCAGCCCCCTCGAGGACCGCGACGTGCTTCTGCACCGCCGCGAAGGACATGTCGTACGCCGCGGCCAGCTGCGACACCGACGCCTCCGCACCGAAGGTGCGACGCAGGATGTCACGGCGGGTCGCGTCGGCGAGGGCCCGGAAGATCCGGTCCACCTCGTCATCGCTGAGCACAAGTTCTACAACCATTTGGTTGTACGTTAGACCGACGGATCGTCCGGGTCAAGGGGTCTGGTGGGACGCTGAGTGCGATGTCTTTGCCGGACCCGGCCCGGTCAGTCGTCCAGGTCGTCGAGCGCGCTCGCGATGGCGCGGTGGAACGTCGGGTAGGCGTAGATCATCTCCGTCAGCGTCGCGACCGGGATGCGGGCGTGGACGGCGAGCGTGAGCATCGCCAGGATCTCGCCCCCGGCAGGACCCACGACGCTCGCGCCCACGAGGACGCCGTCGGACTCGACCACCTTGATCAGTCCGGCAGCGCCCGGACCATGCGTGAAGCCGCGGGAGGACTCGCTGAGGTCGGTCGTGCCGACCCGCACAGCGAGTCCCTGCTCACGGGCCTTCGCCTCGGTCAGGCCGACCCCGCCGACCTCCGGATCGGTGAAGGTCACGTGCGGCACGGCGTGGTACGTCGCCGGCGGGCCGTCCATCCCCTCCAGGTCGCGCAGGGCGATGTCGGACTGGTACATCGACACGTGCGTGAACGCCCCATGGCCGGTGACATCGCCGATGATCCACAGCCCCTCCGCTGCGCGCATCCGCTCGTCGACCTCCAGGTGCTTCGGGTCCAGGCCGACGGTCTCCAGGCCCAACCCGTCGAGGTTGGGCGTGCGGCCGGCCGCGACCAGGAGGCGGTCGGCCGAGACCCGCTGGCCGTCGGCGAGGGACAGGGTGAAGCGACCCTCGTCGTACTGCACGCGGGTGGGCTCGGCGTCGGTGAGCACCCGCACGCCCTCCTCGACCAGCACCCGGTGCAGCAGTGCGCTCGCCTCCGGCTCGTCGGGCGGCAGCAGCCGGGGGCCGTGCTGCACGAGGGTGACGCGCGACCCGAAGCGGGCGAAGACCTGGGTGAGCTCGCACCCGATCGGTCCGCCGCCGATCACGATCAGCTCGGCGGGCAGCTCGGTGGCCTGCAGCGCCTCCCGGTTGGTCCAGTACGGCGTGCCCTCGAGACCGTCGATCGGCGGTGCGGCCGGGCGGGTGCCGGGGCAGAGCACGACACCGATGCGCGCCTGGACGGTGACCTCGGCCGAGCCGTCGTTCGGCGCGATCACCACGCAGCGGGTGCCGTCCAGGCGGCCGGTGCCGCGCAGGACCGTCGCCCCCGACTCCTGGAGCCGCTTCACCGCTGCGTCGTCGTGCCAGTGGTCGGTGGCCTCCTCGGCGATCCGCTTCGCCACCGGCGCCCAGGAGGGCGCGACCGTGACGTCGCCTGCGAGCCGGCCGGCGCGATGCGCCTCGGCCAGGGAGTCGGCCGCGCGCAGCATCATCTTCGAGGGGATGCACCCGTAGTAGGGGCACTCGCCGCCCACCAGGTGCTTCTCCACCACGACGACCTCGAGGCCGGCGCGGGCGGCCTTGTTGGCCAGCGCCTCGCCGCCGGGGCCGGTGCCGATGACCACCACGTCTGCGTCCATGGCGGTCACGCTACTCGGGCCGCGGTCAGGTCGGCCGGCGTCGGAACGCTGCGTGGGTGGAGGTGCGGTGCGCCGGTGGGGCGGGGGGGGGTGTCGCGGTGCGCCGTTGGGGCGGGGCTGGGGCGGGGGGCGGCGTGTCGCGGTGACAGTTCGCAACTGTCACGGTGACAGTCGGCGCCACGGGTGAGCGTTTGAACTGTCACCGCTGCCCCGAAGTGTCACGGTGACACTTTGGGCGGCCACGGTGCGCGGCCGCGGGCGGGCCGGCGTACGGCGAAAATCAGGTGACGCGGGTGGAAGACTGACTGTTCGTGGGTCATGTCGACGTCGCCGGGGTGCGGTATGAGCTGCCCGACGGACGTGTGCTGCTCGATGACGTGTCGTTCCGGGTCGGCGACGGCGCGAAGGTGGCTCTGGTGGGCGCCAACGGGGCGGGCAAGACCACCCTGCTGCGGCTGGTCACCGGCGAGATGCAGCCGCACGCGGGCGTGATCACCCGCAGCGGCGGCCTGGGCGTGATGCGGCAGCAGGTCGCGACCGGGTCGACCACCGTGGGCGAACTGCTGCTCTCGGTCGCGCCGCCACGTGTCAGGGCAGCGGCCGCGGACCTCGACGCCTGCGAACAGGCGCTGATGGAGACCGACGACGAGCCGACGCAGCTCCGCTACGCGACGGCCTTGGCCGAGTACGCCGACGCGGGCGGCTATGACCTCGAGGTCACCTGGGACGTGTGCACGATCGCGGGCCTCGGCGTGCCGTACGACCGGGCGAGGCACCGCTCGCTCGACACGCTCTCGGGCGGTGAGCAGAAGCGGCTCGTCCTGGAGTACCTCCTGCGCAGCCCCGACGAGGTGCTGCTCCTCGACGAGCCGGACAACTACCTCGACGTACCGGGCAAGCTGTGGCTCGAGCAGCGCATCCGCGAGTCGGAGAAGACGATCCTCTATGTCAGCCACGACCGCGAGCTGCTGGCCAACACGGCGACCCGCATCGTCACCGTCGAGCTCGGACACGCCGGCAACCTGGTGTGGACCCACCCCGGCGGCTTCACGAGCTATCACCAGGCGCGCCTCAACCGGTTCGCCCGCTTCGAGGAGCTGCGCAAGCGCTGGGACGAGGAGCACGCCAAGCTCCGGGCCCAGATGCTGATGTACAAGCAGAAGGCCGCCTACAACGCCGACATGGCCTCGCGCTACCAGGCGGCCCAGACGCGGCTGCGGAAGTTCGAGGAGGCCGGGCCGCCGACCGAGCAGCCGCGCGAGCAGCACGTCACCATGCGACTGCGCGGCGGCAGGACCGGCAAGCGCGCGGTCGTGTGCGAGCAGCTGGAGCTCACCGGCCTGATGCGGCCCTTCGATCTGGAGGTCTGGTACGGCGAGCGGGTCGCCGTCCTGGGGTCGAACGGGTCGGGCAAGTCCCACTTCCTGCGCCTGCTGGCCGCCGGCGGGACCCGCCCGGACGTGGAGCACGAGCCGGTGGGGGACCTCTCGGTGGAGCCGGTCGCGCATCGGGGGATGGCGCGGCTGGGGGCGCGGGTGCGACCCGGCTGGTTCGTCCAGACCCATGCGCACCCCGAGCTCGTCGGGCGGACGCTGCTGGAGATCCTCCACCGCGGGGACCGCCATCGCTCCGGGCTGCCGCGCGAGGAGGCCTCGCGCGTGCTCGACCGCTATGAGCTGAGCGCGTCGGCGGAGCAGACCTTCGACTCGCTCTCGGGCGGGCAGCAGGCACGCTTCCAGATCCTCCTGCTCGAGCTCTCCGGCGCGACGCTGCTGCTGCTCGACGAGCCGACCGACAACCTCGACGTCCAGTCGGCCGAGGCGCTCGAGGCGGGGCTCGAGGCGTTCGAAGGCACCGTCCTCGCGGTGACCCACGACCGCTGGTTCGCCCGTGGCTTCGACCGCTTCCTCGTCTACGGCGCCGACGGCACCGTCTACGAATCATCCGAGCCGGTCTGGGACGAGAGCAGGGTCGGCCGTGTCCGCTGAGATCGGTGCCCGCATCGTGCCCGTCGACCCGTTCGACGACGAGGCGTTCAAGGCGTTCTACGAGGTGTACCTGGCGTGCGGGCGTGAGGACCAGCACAGCTTCGTCCCCTCGCCATACGACGAGCTGCTCTCGGTGCTGCGCAGACCCACCGAGGACTTCTCCTACAAGGCCTGGCTCGCGCGCCGCGGCCACGAGGTGGTCGGCAGCGGCTGGTACGCGCGCTATCGCCGCGCGAACCGGGACAAGGTCGCCGCGACGCCGCGCGTCCTACCGCGGCACCGGCGACGTGGAATCGGCAGCGCGCTCCTGCGACACCTCGAGACCGAGGCCATCGCCGATGGACGCACGACCCTGCTCAGCAGCCCTCGCTGGGCCAAGACCCACGGCCCGCAGGGGTACGGCGCCGGCAACGTCGAGTTCGCTCGACGACACGGCCACGCGCTCGCGCTGGTGGAGGCGAAGCGACGGCTCCCCCTGCCTGTCGCCTCGAGCCTGCTCGACCGGTTGACGGCCGCCGCGGACCCGGCGTACACGATCCACGCCTTCGCCGGGCCGATCCCCAAGCGTTGGGTCGCGGACTGGGCCGAGCTCGAGGCGAGCCTTCCCACCGAGGCGCCGACCGGAGACATCGACACCGAGGAGTACCCGCCCAGCGTCGAGGCGGTCCGCGATGCAGAACGGGTCCTGGCCGAGTCGGGCCGCATGAAGTTCAACGCGCTGGCGCTCGCCCCCGACGGCTCCGCCGCGGGCTACTCCGACATCGTCGTCGGGACGGCCGGTGAGCCGGCGATGCAGGAGGGCACGCTGGTGCGGCGGATCCACCGCGGGCATGGCCTCGGACCCGCCCTGAAGGCGGCCGTCCTGCGCCTCATCCAGGAGCAGCGGCCCGATGTCGGCGCCACCATCACCTCGAACGCGCTCGACAATGTCGCGATGGTCGCGGTCAACGACCGGCTCGGCTATGAGGTCATCGGCTACCTCGGCGACGTTCAGAAGCGGCTCGGATGAGCCCCCAGATCGTCCCCGTCGACCCGTTCGACGACGAGGATGTGGAGGCGTGGCACGGGGTCTATGCGGCCAGTGAGTACGCCGACCGCGGTCCCGACGCGGACGTGTGGCAGCTGGAGGAGCAGCGGCAGGAGCTGCGTCAGGTCAGCGACCACGTGCGGCGGGCGGCCTGGCTGGTGCGCGACGCCGACGGCACGGCCGTGGCGGCCGCGTGGCTGGCGCTCACGCTGCGCGACAACACCCACCTCGCCCGCTGCGGCATCTTCGTGCTGCCCCGGGTGCGTCGCCGTGGGCTGGGGACCCGGCTGCTCGATCTCGTGGAGTCGCACGCCCGGGCCGAGGGGCGCAGCGTCCTGGTGGCCTTCACCCACTGGCCCTTCGCGGCCGGTGCGGACGGCGGGGGCGCGGCCGGGGTGGCGTTCGGTCGCCGGCGGGGCTTCGACCTGGCGCTGGGCGAGGTACGCCGGAGCCTGCGCCTGCCCGTCGCGCTGCCGGCGCTGCCGCACGAGGCCTCGGCGTACACGATCCGGGCGTTCGCCGGCCCGATCCCGCCGGACCTGGTCGAGGGCTGGGCCGTCCTGGACGCCGCGATCGAGACCGAGGCCCCGACCGGTGAGCTCGACCTCGAGCCGCGTCCGGCGGCGGTGGCACAGGTCCGCGAGACCGAGGCGCTCGTCGCCGCGCAGGGCCGCACGATGATCAATGCCGTTGCGGTGACGGCGGACGGGGAGGTCGCGGCGTACAGCCAGATGGCCGTCCCGCCGCTGGAGCCCGTCGCCTATCAGTGGGGCACGATGGTCCATCGGCGCCACCGCGGCCACCGGCTGGGCATGGCGGTCAAGGTCGCCGCGCTCGATCTGCTGCAGCGTGACCACCCGAGGATCGCGGTGGTGTGCACCTACAACGCCGAGGTCAACCGCCACATGATCGCCGTCAACGAGGCGCTCGGCTTCGAACCGGTCGAGCGCCTGGGGCAGCTGCAGAAGCGGCTGTGACGAGGTGGACGCCTCCGCGAACGATCAGCGGCCCGCAGCCGAAGCTGCGGGCCGCTGACGACACTCAGGAGTTGGAGCTCGAGGCGTCGGAGTCGAGCGTGATCAGGGCCGACTTCGACTGCCCGTCGTGGGTCCACGTCACCGTGACCTTGTCGCCGGGTCGGTAGGCGCGGACGGTGGCGACCAGGGAGTCGGAGCCCGCGATCAGATGGTTGTCGACCTTCATGATGATGTCGCCGGACTTGATCCCGGCCTTGTCGGCCGCCGAGCCCTTGCTCACGCTCTTCACCTGGGCGCCGAGGGTGGTGAAGATGTCGGAGTCGTCCTGGCCGCCCGAGCCGCCCGAGCCGTCGGACCCGCCCGAGCCACCGGAGCCGTCCGAGCCGCCCGACCCGTCACCCGGGAACCCGGGGAAGTCTGGGAACGGTGGGATCGTCTCGCTGCCCGAGCCGCCGGAGCCACCAGAGCCACCCGAGCCGGAGCCACCGGAGCCACCCGAACCCGACGAGCTCGAGGAGCTGACGTCGGAGACCGTGATCCCGAGCCGCGCGTGCGTCGGGGTCTCGTGCTTGATCATCTGCTCGATGATGGGCATCACCTCATCGACCGGGATCGCGAAGCCCAGGCCGATCGACCCCGCCTCCTCCGAGGAGGAGGTCGTGTTGGACCGGATCGAGGCGTTGATGCCCACGACGTTGCCGTTGAGGTCCACCAGTGCGCCGCCGGAGTTGCCGGGGTTGATCGCCGCGTCGGTCTGGATCGCCGGGTAGACAGTGGCGTTGCCGTTGTCGTCGGAGCCGACGTTCACCGGCCGGTTGAGGGCGCTGACGATGCCCGAGGTGACGGTCGAGTCGAGCCCGAACGGCGAGCCGATCGCGACCACGCTCTGGCCGACAGCGAGCTGGCTCGACTTCCCGATGGTCGCCGGCTTCAGCCCGGAGACCCCCGAGGCCTTGATCACCGCGGTGTCCGTGAGCGGGTCGGTGCCCTCCACCGTCGCGTTGGCCTGGCTGCCGTCGTTGAAGTCGACCTTGATCGTGCCGGTCTTGCCGGCGATCGCGACGACGTGGTTGTTCGTCATGATGAGGCCGTCGGAGCTGATGATGATGCCGGACCCTGAGCCCGCCTCGGTGGAGCCGGAGACCTCGATCTTCACCACCGACGGCAGCACCTTCGCCGCCACGGCCTCGACGGTGCCCTGAGCGGCCTGCTGCTTCTTCTCGTCGACCACTGTCGAGGTCGTGCCGGAGGAGCTGAACACGCTGCCGCTGTCGTCGTTCGCCTCGTGGTAGAGCGCCGCACCGCCGAAGCCGGCGCCACCGCCCACCACGAGTGCGGCCGCCACGATCCCGGCGCCGAGACCGAGCCCCCGGCGGCGCCCGCGGCGCTCCGCGGGAGCAGCCGGCGCCGCGAACGTCGTCGTACCGAACCGCTCGAACAGGTGCTGCGTGGGCGGCGGGGGAGGAGTCGTCGGATAGCCGTACGGCGAGGGCTGCTGGGCACCGAAGAGCGGCAGCGTCGGCTCTCCGGTCGGCTCACCGGCCGCCTCGCTCCTCGGCTCGCCCGTCGGCTCGGCCGACCCGGTCACCGGGTCGTCCGAGGTGCGCTCCGGCTCGTCGCCCTGCGACGGAGGAGGGAAGTCGTTCATGCGGATCACTCTGCCGTTCGTCTCTGTGCGTTCCCTGAAAGCCTGCTGCATGGACCCGAAAACTCCAACCGCCCCCGGACGGACGATCGGCCCCTGGACCGGTTGGTCCAGGGGCCGACGAGGAGCGCAGGGTTGTGCTCAGATGATGTGGTAGGCGTCAGCGGTGCCGACGTACCCGTCACTGCCGGGGACGATCACGACGAACCGGGTGCCGACCTTGCCGCGGATGTGCTTGCTCCACTTGCCGCGTGCGGTGGTCTTGACGGTGAACCACGGGCGGAAGTGATGGTGCTTGTAGATCTTGAACTTGAGCTTCATCTTCTTGGCCGGCAGCACCTTGCCCCACATGTGGAGGCCCTTGTACTTGATGACGGACTTGCGCGCGACCGGCTGGTTCACCGCCGTGCTCGTTGCGGGCAGGTACGACGGCTGGTCGCTGCTGGTGCTGGTGAAGCCGTTGTAGACGAGCTGGTACCGGGTGCTCACGGTCGGCGTCACGGTGAAGCTGGGGTACGCCGAGGCGGTGGCGGTGGCGACGGTGGTCCAGGTGGTGTACGGGTACGCCGAGGCCTGCAGTTGCACCGTCCCCTCGTCGACCGGCTGGCCGGCGCTGTCCCGGATCGACCCCTCGATCAGGGCGTCGTCGCCGCTGGCGTAGCCGAGGGTCTTGGCATCGAAGATCGAGATGGTCGCGGTGGTGGTCAGCGTCGTGGCCGCACTCGCCGGGCTGGTCGGCCCGGCCGCGATCACGGCGGCCGGGGTGGCGAGCACCACCAGCGCCACGGCGCGGGCGATGGTCTTGCGAAGGTTCATGGAGGTCCCCATCTGCTCAGGGTGGGCGGATGGGTGTCACCTTCCCGTCAGGAAGGCAGGTAAACCCCAAGATGCCCGGTCAGATGGCGGGGATGTCGCGCCGCCCGTGCACGCAGCTACCCGGCCCGGACTGCACCAGCGACGGTCAGGTGCGACGGAGGAGACCGAGGTCCACGAGTACGGCGCGCAGGCTCGCTGCGTCGGTGAACACGATGCCGTGCATGCCGAGTTCCGCCGCTGCCGCCACGTTCTCCGGACGGTCGTCGATGAACGCGAGCCGCTCCAGGGCGATGCCGCTGCGCTCGGCCGCCAGCCGGTAGATCGCCGGATCGGGCTTGGCCATCGCCTCGGTCCCCGACACGACGATGTGGTCGAACAGGGACAGGAACGCGAAGCGCTGCGGGGCATAGCCGTGGAACAGCTCGTCGGACCAGTTCGTCAGCGCAGCGACCGGGACGCCGGCCCGGTGCAGCTCGGTGAGGATCTGCGCCGTACCGGGGACCTCGCCGGTGAGCGCGTGGGCGAAGTGCTCGCGATAGGCACGCCCATGGGCGGCGAAGTGCGGATGCGTCCGCTCCAGCTCGGCCAGCGCGTCGTCCCAGCTGCGCCCGGCGTCCTGAGCGTGGTTCCAGGTGTGGAAGTCGAACTCGGCGAAGAACCGCCGGGCCTCGTCCTCGCCGACGCCCGCGGCGACGGCGAGGACGGGGTCCCAGCGGATGAGGACGTCACCCAGGTCCCAGACGACCCCTTCGGGCGTCACGCCCAGCGCTCGGCGGTGGGCACGAACGTCAGCTCGCGCGCACCGGTGTAGATCTGCTTCGGGCGGGCGATCTTCTGCTCCTTGTCCTGGGTCAGCTCCAGCCACTGCGCCAGCCAGCCGGGGGTGCGGCCGATCGCGAACAGGACCGTGAACATCTCCGGGGGGAACTGCAGCGCCTCGTAGATCAGGCCGGAGTAGAAGTCGACGTTGGGGTAGAGCTTGCGCTTGACGAAGTACTCGTCCTCGAGCGCGATCTTCTCCAGCTCCTGGGCGACCTTGAGCAACGGGTTGACCCCGGTGACCTCGAAGACGTCGTCGCAGGCCTTCTTGATGATCTTCGCCCGCGGGTCGAAGTTCTTGTACACCCGGTGGCCGAAGCCCATCAGGCGCTCGTTGCCCGCCTTGACGCCCTCGATGAACGCCGGGATGTTCTCCACCGAGCCGATCCGCTTGAGCATCCGCAGCACCGCCTCGTTGGCGCCGCCGTGCAGCGGGCCGTAGAGGGCGCCGATGCCGGCGGCCACAGCGGAGTACGGGTCGACCTGCGAGGACCCGACCGAGCGCACGGCGTTGGCCGAGCAGTTCTGCTCGTGGTCGGCGTGCAGGATGAACAGCGTGTCCAGGGCCTTCACGATGCGCTCGTCGGCGGTGTACTTCGACTCGCTCATCTTGAACAGCATCGAGAGGAAGTTGGCGGTGTAGGACAGATCGTTGTCCGGATAGATGTACGGCTTGCCCTGCGCGTGCCGGAACGACCACGCACCCAGCGTCGGCATCTTGGCGATCATCCGCACCACCTGTAGGTGGCGGTTGTCCGCGTCGGCGATGTTGCGGGCGTCGGGGTAGAACGTCGACATCGCCCCCACCGAGGCCATCAGGATGCCCATCGGGTGCGCGTCGTAGCGGAACCCCTGCATGAAGCCCTTGATGTTCTCGTGCACGAAGGTGTGGTAGGTGATCTCGTGCACCCAGGTCTCGAACTGCTCCTTGGAGGGCAGCTCGCCGTGGATGAGCAGGTAGGCGACCTCGAGGAAGCTCGAGCTCTCCGCGAGTTGCTCGATGGGGTACCCGCGGTACTCCAGGATGCCCTTGTCGCCATCGATGAAGGTGATGGAGGAGCGACACGAGGCGGTGTTGACGAAGCCCGGGTCGTAGACGGCCAGGCCCGGCGTGTCCTCGGCGGCCTTGATCTTCCCGATGTCGGCGGCGCGGATGGTGCCGTCGAGGATCGGGACGTCGTACTCCATGCCGGTGCGGTTGTCACGCACGGTGAGAGATTCAGTCACGATAGGGAACGTTAACCGCCGGGTTCACGGCTGCGTAAGCCGGTGTTCCATCAGGTGGGTTCCGCACCGTGTTCTCACAGCCTCACGCCTGCGCCGCGTTTTGACCGGTCTGCGAGCGGCACGTAGCCTTGTCCGGTCGTGATTCTGCCGCTCCCGCGAGGGGGTAGCCCGGTCCCGTCGGACGCCGAGCAAGCCGAGGTGCTGATGGGGGAGCCGGCCGTGTTCGTCAGATCCGCGACGCAGCACCACCTCCACGGCACAAGCCGAGGAGGCCGAACGAACGAAGAGGCACACCCGTGCGCACTTACGCTCCCAAGCCTGGCGACATCGAGCGCGCCTGGCACGTGATCGACGCGGCTGACGTCCGCCTGGGTCGCCTGTCGGTCCAGGTCGCGAACCTGCTCCGTGGCAAGCACAAGGCGATCTACGCCCCCAACGCCGACACCGGCGACTTCGTCATCGTCATCAACGCCGAGAAGGTCTCCCTCTCCGGCAACAAGGCGAAGACCAAGCTGGCCTACCGTCACTCGGGCTACCCGGGTGGTCTGACCGCGACCCCGATCGGCGAGATCCTCGAGAAGGACGCTCGCAAGGCGATCGAGAAGGCCGTCTGGGGCATGCTCCCGAAGAACAAGCTCGGCCGCCAGCAGATCAAGAAGCTGAAGGTCTATTCGGGCCCGACCCACCCGCACCAGGCCCAGCAGGCCGTTCCGTTCGAGATCAAGCAGATCGCCCAGTGAGCCAGGACCAGGACATGACTGAGAACACCACCGAGGTCGAGGAGACCTTCGAGACCGACGAGCAGGGTGTCGCCTACACCAGCGAGAGCGCTCCCTCCGTCGACACCCCGGCTCGTCCGGCGACCGTCGCCCCGGCTCGCGCCACCGGCCGCCGCAAGGAGGCCGTCGCCCGCGTGCGGATCGTCCCCGGCACCGGCGTGTGGACGATCAACGGCCGTGCGCTCGAGGACTACTTCCCCAACGCGCTCCACCGCCAGATCGCTGCCGAGCCCTTCGCTGCCCTGCAGCTCGAGGGTCGCTTCGACGTCATCGCCCGCATCCACGGCGGCGGCATCGCCGGCCAGGCCGGCGCGCTGCGCCTGGGCGTGGCCCGCTCGCTGAACGACGTCGACGTCGAGGCCTACCGCCCGGTCCTGAAGAAGGCCGGTCTGCTCACCCGCGACGCCCGCGTCGTGGAGCGCAAGAAGGCCGGCCTCAAGAAGGCCCGCAAGGCGTCGCAGTTCAGCAAGCGCTGACCAACGCAGCGCATGCGCCTTTTCGGCACGGACGGGGTCCGGGGCCTGGCGAACGGTGAGCTCCTCACCGCGTCGCTGGCCCTGGACCTCGCCGTTTCTGCAGCCCGGGTCCTGATCGGGCACGACGACTTCAGCGGCCGCCACGACAGCGGCCGTCCGCTCGCGGTGGTGGGCCGTGACCCGCGGATCAGCGGTGAGTTCCTCCAGGCCGCGGTGCACGCCGGCCTCGCCTCCGCCGGCGTGGACGTCATCGATCTCGGCGTCATCCCCACCCCTGGCATCGCCTACCTCACCGACGCCCTCGACGCCGATCTGGGCGTGGTGATCACCGCGTCGCACAACGCGATGCCGGACAACGGCATCAAGTTCCTCCAACGCGGCGGCGTCAAGCTCGACGATGCCCTCGAGGACGAGATCGAGGCACGCCTCGGTCAGCCCTGGGAGCGGCCGACAGGCGCCAGCGTTGGCACGATCAGCGTCGCCGACGACGCCATCGACCGCTATGTGGCCTACCTCCTCGACACGCTGCGCAAGCCGCTCGCCGGCCTGAGCGTCGTCATCGACTGCGCCCAGGGCGCCTCCTCGGTCTCGGCGCCGCTGGCATTGGAGAACGCCGGCGCCCGGGTCACCGCCATCCACCACACGCCGACCGGCCTGGACATCAACGAGGCCTGCGGTGCCACCCACGTCGAGGCGCTGCAGCGCGCCGTCCTCGAGCAGGGGGCCGACTGCGGCTTCGCCTTCGACGGCGACGCGGACCGCTGCATCGGCGTCGACCACGAGGGCAACGTCGTCGACGGCGACCAGCTCATCGCGATCATGGCGCTGGCCCTGCAGGAGCGCGGCGCGCTCGCCGACGACACGGTCGTCGTCACCGTGATGAGCAACCTGGGCTTCATGCGGGCGATGGCCGCGGCCGGGATCACCGTGCGCCAGACGGCCGTCGGCGACCGCTACGTCCTGGAGGACATGCGGGCGGGCGGCTACTCGATCGGCGGGGAGCAGTCGGGCCACATCATCCTGCGCGAATACGCCACCACCGGTGACGGCACCCTCACCGCACTCCACGTGCTCGAGCGGATGGCCGAGACGGGCCGATCGCTCGCGGACCTCGCGAGCGTCATGAAGCGCTTCCCACAGGTCCTGATCAACGTCAAGGGTGTCGACAAGAGCCGCACCGACGACCCCGAGCTGGTGGCGGCCGTCGAGGCTGAGCAGAAGGAGCTCGGCGACGCCGGCCGCATCCTCCTGCGTCCCTCGGGCACCGAGGCGCTGGTGCGGGTCATGGTCGAGGCCGAGACCGAGCAGCGGGCCCACGACGTCGCCGAGCGCCTGGCCGACGTCGTACGCCGCAGGCTCGCGCTGGCCTAGCCGGGGGCCTGCGGTGCGACGCGCGGTGGTGGTGCTCGGCGTGGTCGCCGCGCTGTGCGTGCTCGCCAGCACGGCCCTCGCCGTCCACGCCGGCCGCCGGGCCGACCGGCTGTGGCTGCGCGCCCACGGCTGGGAGCTCGCGGTCCCCGGCGGTCGCTGGCGACTCGAGCCCGCCACCCGCGCGATCCGGTACGACGACGACGCGCTCGTGCGCGCGCCGGCGGTGCTCGACGTCGGCTTCTGCCCGTCGGCCACCAGCAGCAGCAGGGCGTTCGCGGGCATCCTGCCGCCGCAGCCGGGCGCGGTCGCCGACGTCGTCGCGGCCACGGCGAGGACGTGGGCCCGCGCCATCGGCCGCTCGGATGCTCCCGCGGTCGGTCACGTGCGCAGCAGCCGGGTGGACCTCGACGTACCGGCTGCGGCCGGGCCGTGCAGCCCGACCACCGAGCACCTCACCGTCGTCGGCCGGCGCGGTGACGCCGGGGTCGTCGCCGCGCTCGTCGTGCGCGACGTCGGCGAGCCCGACGACCTCACCGCGGTCGATGCCGAGGCCATCCTGGCGACGTTGCGCCCAGCCAGCGGGGGATAGGGTTCCGGTCATGTCCGGGCTCGACGACCTGCTGCTGCCGGCGGGGAGCCGCATCGTCCACATCGGGCCGCACAAGACCGGCACGACAGCGATCCAGGGCGCCTTCGCCGACGCGCGCGACAGGATCGGCGCCTACGGCGTGCGCTATCCCGACACCGGCGACTCCTGGCAGGCCTACCGGCCGGCGCTGGCCCTGACGGGCACCCCCGGACACCGCGGTACCGGCGCGGTCGACGCCGAGGAGTGGCCGCGGCTCGTGCGCGAGATCGAGCGGTACGGCGAGGACCGGGTGCTGATCAGCTCGGAGTCCTTCAGCCGCGCCGAGCCCGATCGGATCGCCCGGCTCCGCGAGGACCTCGACCCCGAGCGGGTGCAGGTCGTGCGGATGATCCGCCGGTACGACACCCTGCTGCCCTCGCTGTGGCAGCAGCGCATCGTCGACGGCTACGACCGGCACTGGCAGCGCTACGTCGGCCGGCCGCTCAATGCGCCTGACGGCCAGTTCTGGGAGCGCTTCGGGATCGCCACCCTCACCCGGCGGTGGGCCGACGTCGTCGGTGCCGACCGGGTGACAGTGGTGGTGGTCGACGAGCGAGACCACGGGTGGCTGCTGCGCGTGATGGAGCGTCTGGTCGGTCTGCCCGAGGGCACGCTCGTGGTGGGCGACGATCCGCGCTACCGCAACCGCTCGCTCTCGTGGGCCGAGGCCGAGATGGTTCGTCAGGTGAATCTGGCGTTCAACACCCGCGGGTGGAGCGACGAGGCGCTGCGCCACTACGTCCGGTTCGGGATCAAGCGGGCGCTCAAGCCGTTCCCGGCCGAGCCTGCCGAGCGCCGGCCCCGGGTCTCACCGGCTCGCTACGCGCAGTTGGAGGAGCTCACCCGCAAGCACTGGGAGGAGCTGCACGCCCTCGGAGTGCGGGTGGTGGGGGAGCTCGACTGGCTCCTGCCGCCACGGCACGAGGGACCGGAACCGACTGCCCCGACGGCGGCCGACCCGAGCGCGCAGGGACCGCTCCTGCTCCCCGCGCCGAAGGTCGTCGCCGCGGCCGACGCCATCGTGGAGCGCGCCGGAGTCGAATACGCCCCTGGGCTGGGCACTGCCGTCGACCTCCAGCCGCCGGCGGCCCGCCCGGACGCCTCCGGACCCGACACCGCAGCCGTGTGGTGGCGGCGCCGGTCGCGCCGCACGGTCGTGCTCGCGCCCCTCGACGAGGCGCTGGCGCACTGGCAGCAGCACCTGGCCAGCGGCGGCACCCGGGACCTCGACGACCTGCTGCCCGAGGTGGCGGTGAAGGTGCCGCAGCACGGCACCCTGGTGGTCGTACCGGGCACCGCGCGCTCCTACGACGAGCTGGCCGCGGTGCGCGAGATCGCCCTCGCTCATCCCACGCTCGCGGCCACGGCGCTGGCCTGGCTTCGGGCGAGCGAGCCGCAGCCGTCGTACGGCGTACCCGAGGTGGTGCTGCGCTGGGCCCGCGACCGGGCCGCCGAGATTCGGGCCGCCGTCGCCCAGCACCGGCTGCGCGTCGTGGGTGACCTGGCGGACCTGGAGCCGGCGCTCGGCGGGCAGCGGCCCGAGGGTCAGCAGACGGCGCAGGTCCCCGCCGTCAGCGCCGGCCTGCTGCTCGCGGGGATGATCGCTGGCGCACACCGGGAACCGCCGCCAGCACGCTGAGATCGCCCGCCACCTGGGCACCCGAGGCGGCGATCGATGCGATCGACGTCGCCGCCCGCTCGGCCACGGCGGGCAGCGACCACGCGGGCAGGGTCGGCCGCGGGTCCACGGGCTCGGGGTTGAAGCGGCGCAGATGGTGGGCCAGTCGCCACGCGAGACCGGTCAGCTTGCCGTGGCTCACGCCGGTGGGGGCGGTGATCTCGTGCCACTGCCGGATGAGGTCGAGCTCAGCGAGGGTCAGCGAGCGGTTGCCCAGATCGTGCTCCATGTTGTCGGCCAGTGTCCCGGGCCGCAGATCGAGCAGCCGCTCGAACGCCTCGGGCAGCAACAGCGGCTCACGGGAGTCGACCACGATCAGCGTGACCTTCTCGGTGGCGACCACGCCGCCCCACCGACGAATCTGGGCGGCATAGTCGTGCCGCTTCCAGAACAGGGACGCCGTGGGCTCCTGCGCATCACCGTCGAGCAGCGCCCTGACCCACTCCTCGAAGGACAGGTGGGTCAGGCCGCGCTGCACGAACTGGCTGTACTGGCTGGGGATCAGCTGCGCGAGTGGTCGTGCGCTGAGGACGACGTGCACGGGCTGGGAGCCGTGCCCCAGCTCCTCCAACAGCCTGCCCGCGCGCCTGCTGCCGGCGTTGGCGAACGTCTCGCGGCTGTAGACCCGGCGCGGCACCGACGTGTCCGTCAGCTCCGCCTTGATCCGCTCCCATGCGCGGCGGGCCTCGTCCGCGTCGCCGCGCGGACGGCCGCTGATGGCGTAGCGGACCCCGTCGGCGTCGCCGGGGAAGAGTCCGGCGAGCCGGACCCCCTGGGCCAGCAGATCGCCGCGCGCTCGGCGCATCGCCTCCTGGAGCGCGCTGGTGCCGGTCTTGTGCGGACCGATATGGAGCACCGCTGAGCCTGCCGGGACCGCCGAGATCGCACCGAGAGCGTGCCGGGTGAACGTCACGCGGTCACCTTACGTGAAGGTTCTCGTCAGGTTGCGGCCGGTCGGGATGCTCGGCGGCCGGCGCCGAGCCGACGACTCAGAGCTTGCGCAGCCGCACGTAGCGCACCGAGTGGTCGCGGTCCTTGCGCAGCACCAGCGTGGCGCGCGAGCGGGTCGGCAGCACGTTCTCGGCGAGGTTCGGGCCGTTGATCGAGTCCCAGATCCGGGCCGCCTCGGCGACCGCCTCGTCGTAGGTGAGTTGGGCATATCGCGCGAAGTACGACGACGGGTCGCGGAAGGCGGTCTCGCGCAGGCGCAGGAACCGCTCGACGTACCACTTCTTGATGTTGGTCGTGCCGGCGTCGACGTAGACGGAGAAGTCGAAGAAGTCCGACAAGCCCAGACCGGTGCGGCCGTCCTCGCGCGCCCGTGCCGGCTGCAGCACGTTGAGGCCCTCGATGATGACGATGTCGGGCCGCTTGATGACGATCTTCTCCCCGGCGACCACGTCGTACACGAGGTGGGAGTAGATCGGAGCCTCGATCTCCTCCTTGCCCGACTTGATGTCCACCACGAACTTCAACAGGGCCCGGCGGTCGTAGGACTCCGGGAAGCCCTTGCGCTGCATGAGGCCGCGCCGCTCGAGCTCGGCGTTGGGGTAGAGGAACCCGTCGGTGGTGACCAGCGCGACGTTGGGGTGCTCGGGCCAGTGCGCGAGCATCTGCTGCAGCACGCGCGCGGTGGTGGACTTCCCCACGGCGACCGAGCCGGCCAGGCCGATGACGAACGGCGTGCGCGCAGGGATGTCCTGGTGGAGGAACTGCTCCTGCTCGCGATGCAGCCGACCGGCGGCCTCGACCCGCAGGCTCAACAGCCGCGACAGCGGGAGGTAGACCTCTTGGACCTCGCGCAGATCGATCGAGTCGCCGAGGCCCTGCAGTCGGGCGATCTCCTCGGCCGAGAGCGGGTTGGGTGTCTCGTGAGCGAGCGCGGCCCACGTCTCGCGGTCGAGCTCCAGGTACGGCGAGGACTCCGGCGCGCCGCCGGAGGACGGCACGGTCGGCGTGGGAGTCGACATGGCTCGATTCTGGCAGGACACGCGGATCCCGCCGAGGGGGGTCCACGCCGGTAGGATCGACCACCATGTGCGGGATCGTGGGATACGTCGGCGGGCGGTCGGCGCAGGACGTCGTCATCGAGGGCCTGCGCCGGATGGAGTATCGCGGTTACGACTCCGCCGGGATCGCCCTCGTGGGCGCCGACGACGGCACGCTCGCCACCCGAAAGAAGGCCGGCAAGCTGGCCAACCTGGAGAAGGTCATCGCCGAGGAGCCGCTGCCCGGGGCGACCGTCGGCATCGGCCACACCCGCTGGGCCACCCACGGCGGCCCGACCGACCGCAACGCCCACCCGCATGTGGGGGCGCGCGGGCGGCTCGCCGTCGTCCACAACGGCATCATCGAGAACTTCGCCCAGCTCCGGCAGGAGCTCGAGGACGCCGGCCACCTGCTGACCTCCGAGACCGACACCGAGGTCGCGGCGCACCTGCTGGAGCTGGAGCTCGACGGCGGCGCCGACCTGACCACCGCGATGCAGCGGGTCTGTCGCCGACTGGAGGGCGCGTTCACGTTCGTCGCGGTCGACGGCCAGGACCCGTCCCGGATCGTCGGCGCCCGCCGCAACAGCCCGCTGGTCGTCGGCCTCGGCGACGGCGAGAACTTCCTCGGCTCCGACGTCGCGGCTTTCATCGAGCACACCGCAGAGGCGCTCGAGCTCGGCCAGGACCAGGTCGTCACGATCACACCGTCCGGCGTGGAGGTGTCGACGTTCGACGGCGCCCCCGCCGAGGGCAAGCGCTACCACGTGGACTGGGACCTCTCCGCGGCGCAGAAGGACGGCTTCGACTGGTTCATGCGCAAGGAGATCCACGAGCAGCCGCGCGCTGTCGCCGACGCGCTGCTGGGCCGCCGCGCCACCGACGGGCGGCTGCAGCTCGATGAGATGCGCCTCTCGGACGACGAGCTTCGCGAGATCCGCAAGATCATCATCATCGCCGCAGGCACGTCCTTCTATGCCGGCATGGTCGCCAAGTACGCGATCGAGCACTGGTGCCGCATCGCCGTCGAGGTCGAGCTGTCCTCGGAGTTCCGCTACCGCGACCCGATCCTCGACCACTCCACCCTCGTCGTGGCGATCTCGCAGTCGGGGGAGACCGCCGACACCCTGCAGGCCATCCGGCACGCCCGCACCCAGCGCTCCAAGGTGCTCGCGATCTGCAACACGAACGGCTCCACCATCCCGCGCGAGTCCGATGCGGTGATCTACACCCATGCCGGCCCCGAGATCGCCGTCGCCTCGACCAAGGGCTTCCTCACCCAGCTCGTCGCCTGCTACCTGCTCGCGCTCTACCTCGCCCAGGTCAAGGGCACCCGGTACGACGACGAGGTCGCGGCCGTGCTCGAGCAGCTCGAGACGACCCCCGCCCTGATCGCCTCGGTGCTCGAGAGCTCGGCCGAGACGGTCAAGCGGCTCGCCGCGGAGTACCTCGACGCGCAGACGTTCCTGTTCCTGGGCCGACACGCCGGCTACCCGGTCGCGCTCGAGGGGGCGCTGAAGCTCAAGGAGCTCGCCTACCGGCACGCCGAGGGCTTCGCGGCCGGGGAGCTGAAGCACGGCCCGATCGCCCTGGTCGAGGACGGGCTGCCGGTGTTCTGCGTCGTACCCCCGCAGGGGCGCGACCACCTGCACGACAAGATGATCTCCGGCATCCAGGAGGTCCGCGCCCGCGGCGCACGCACCATCTGCCTCGTGGAGGAGGGCGACGAGTCGATCGCGGCGTACGCCGACGAGATCATCGCGCTGCCCAAGGTCCCCGTCCTGCTGCAGCCGCTGGTCGCGACCGTGCCACTGCAGCTGTTCGCCTGCGAGCTGGCCACCGCGTTGGGCCACGACGTCGACCAGCCGCGCAACCTGGCCAAGTCCGTCACGGTCGAGTAGCCGGCCGTGGCGGTGCTCGGCGTCGGGATCGACGTGTGTGACGTCGAGCGGTTCGCCGCCTCGTTGGCGCGCACGCCAGGGCTCGCGGAGAGACTCTTCGTGGGCGACGAGGTCGGCCGGCAGCAGGCGTCGCTGGCGGCGCGGTTCGCCGCGAAGGAGGCGCTCGCCAAGGCGCTGGGTGCGCCCGCGGGACTCGCCTGGCACGACGCCGAGGTCGTCAGCGGGCCCTCGGGGCAGCCTCGGATGGAGCTGCGCGGCACCGTGCTGGCCAGGGCCGAGGCGTTCGGGGTGGCGTCGGTGCACGTGTCGCTCTCGCATGACGCCGGCATCGCGACCGCGCTCGTGATCCTCGAAGGCCCCGGTCGTGGGTCTGAGGCTGAGTCCTAGCTCGGCCTGGCACCCACGACCTCGAACGAGCGGCGCTCAGGCCGCACGCGGCACGCCGATCCGGAGCAGGTCGCGCGCCACCGCCTGCGGCTCGTCGCGCAGCTCGCGGCCGGTGCAGCGCACGATGATCCGGTCCGCGGCGGACAGCTGACGCTGGCGCGAGATGTCGTCCTCCCAGTGCTCGACCTCCATGTGGAAGCCACCGTCGACCTCGAGGACGAGGATGCGCCCGTCCGGCAGGAGCCACTCGCAATCGGTGAAGCGCACCCGTCCGCTGGCGTCGCGACGCTTCGTCTGCCGCATCGGTGGGCGCAGGCCGAACCGCTTGCACACTCGCCTGATGTCCAGCTCGGCGGTGGAGTGGGCTCCGCCGCCGATCTCCTGGAGGGCGCCGCGCAACCTGCGTGACCAACGCAACGGGCGCAGCCGGTCGATCCAGAGCATCAGCTCGTCGGCGGAGGTGAGTCGCTGCTGTACCGCAGCCGCCAGGCAGCCCTCGGCGGTGCGGGTCGAACGCTGATATGCCGCGAAGTGCAGGATCGCCGGCTCGATCCGCGCGACAGGCAGGTCGTGGCCTCGCGCGCGGAACTGAGCCAACGGCCGACGGGTGCGGACGAACCGTACGCCGGGCACCTCGTCATGGAACTTCGCGTCGCGTGGCACCAGGACCGTGATCTCGTCGCGATGCCAGTTCCGCAGGCCGGCGACCTCGGCCGCGGTGAGATCGCCGATCAGCGCGGCCGGGCCGGCGTGCAGCACGCCGAGCCACATCAGCTGCTCGCGGGTCAGGATCCCGGTGGTGGTGCCGATCACCACGCTGCTGCGGGCGACCCATCGCTGCGCCGCGACGTTCGCGCGCACATGCGCATCGGTCCAACCGAGCTCGCGCAGTTGACGGCGGGTCACCAGGCCACCCTGCGCGCTGGCCAGATCGCGCCAGGGCCGTCGCTGCGGCTGATCGCCGGACGCGGGCGCCGAGCCGGCCTGGCGCTCGGGCTCGGGTTCGCGTTCCAGGCTCTCGGACATCGCCCCAGGCTCGCGCATCCGGCGGCGACGTGCATCGCATCATCCACAGCCCCTCGGCCGTGGGTCTGAGGCTGAGTCAGAGCTCAGCGTGGCACCCACGACCGGGGATAGGTTGAGCCGGTGAGGTACGCGCACACGGTCGAGCAGGTCCGAGCCGCCGAAGCCGCCCTGATGCGCACACTCCCGGACGGGGCGCTCATGCAGCGCGCGGCGACCGGTCTCGCCTACGCGGTGATCGACCTCCTCGGTGGGGCCTACGGGCGCCGGGTCGTGCTGCTCGTGGGAAGTGGCGACAACGGCGGCGACGCGCTCCACGCCGGTGCTCTGCTCGCCCGCCGGGGCGCGTCCGTCGAGGCATGGCTGCTCGCCGACCGCTGCCACGACGCCGGCTTGGCGGCGTTGCGGAGCGCCGGGGGCTTCGTGGCGGCGCCCCGGCCGCTGGCGGCGGGCGCGGTGGACGTCGTCATCGATGGCGTGGTCGGCATCGGCGGCCGCCCCGGACTGCCGCCGCGAGTCGCCGAGGCGGTCATCCCGATCAACCAGGGGATCTTGATGGTGGCGGTCGACGTACCGAGCGGTGTCGGGGTGGACACCGGCGAGGTCGAGGGGATGCACCTGCGTGCCGATCTGACCGTCACCTTCGGCACCCACAAGGTCGCCCATCTCGTCGACCCGGCCGCGCGGGCGTGCGGGGCGGTCGAGCTGGTCGACATCGGGCTCGACCTTCCGCCGGCAGCCGTGGAGGCGCTGCAGACCGCGGACGTGGCCCGGCTGCTGCCGCGGCCGGCGCCGGTCGCCCAGAAGTACGCGCGCGGGGTCGTCGGGATCCGCGCCGGCAGCGATCGCTACCCGGGCGCCGCACTGCTCAGCGTCGCCGGTGCCGCCTGCGGGCTCGCGGGCATGATCCGGTACGTCGGCAGTGCCGCCGACGCGGTCAAGCAGCAGCACCCCGAGGTCGTGGGCGCCGGGCGCGTGCAGGCCTGGGTCGTGGGCTCCGGCACCGACACGGACGCCGCCGAGCATCTGGCGGCCGCGCTCGTCGACGAGGTCCCGCTGGTGGTGGACGCAGACGCCCTCGGCCATCTCGACCGGGGCGCCCACGGGCGGGCCGTGCTGACTCCGCACGCCGGAGAGCTCGCCGCCCTGCTCGGGTCGGAGCGCACGATGATCGAGGCGCGCCCGCTGGAGCATGCCCGTGCCGCTGCGGCGGCGTACGGCGCCGTCGTGCTGCTCAAGGGCCGCCGCACCCTCATCGCACATCCGGACGGGCGCGTCCGCGTCAACACGACCGGCACACCGTGGCTGGCCACCGCCGGCTCGGGCGACGTACTCGGCGGGCTGATCGGTGCGCTGCTCGCGAGCGGGCTCGAGCCGTTCGACGCGGCGAGCCTGGGCGCCTGGCTGCACGGCGCCGCCGGGGCGCAGGCCGCCGCGGGCGGCCCGATCGTGGCCTCGGACATCGCACGCCACCTTCCTGCCGTGATCGGGCACCTCACCGCCGGATGAGGCGGCAATGGGAGACTGGACCCATGAGGTCCACCCCAGGCGCGTGCCCGTCGCGCCCGCGGCCGTGCGGGGTGGCGGGATGAGCCGGGCCGAGATCGTCGTGGACCTCGCCGCGATCCGCCGCAACGTGCGCGCACTGCGCGAGCGCACCGGGGTGGCGATGATGACGGTGGTGAAGGCCGACGGCTACGGCCACGGCATGCTGGCGAGCGCACGCGCCGCTCGTGATGCGGGCGCCGAGTGGCTCGGGGTGGCGACGATCGACGAGGCGCTGGCCCTGCGTGCTGGTGGCGACACCGGCCGGATCCTGTGCTGGCTGACGGTGCCGGCCGACGACCTCGCGCCGGTCGTCGCGGCCGACGTGGACGTCACGGCGTACACGGTCGCCGAGCTCGACCGGCTCGCCGACGCGGTGGCGCGTGCCGGCCTCGCCCGACCGGCGCGCGTCCAGCTGAAGGTCGACTCCGGGCTCTCCCGGGGCGGGGCGACCCTCGCGCAATGGCCCGACGTGGTGGCCCGCGCACGAGCCGGCGAGGACGCGGGAACCTGGCGCATCACCGGTATCTGGTCGCACTTCGCCAGCAGTGAGGTCCCCGACGACCCGGCGAACGACGAGCAGGAGAAGGTCTACCGCGAGGCTCTCGACTCCGCCCTGACGGCCGGCCTGCGGCCCGAGGTACGACATCTGGCCAACTCGGCGGCGGCGCTGCTGCGGCCGAGCAGCCGCTTCGACCTGGTCCGCTGCGGGATCGCGTCCTACGGCCTGGACCCGGCGCCCGGACGCCACGACCTGGTGCTGGAGCCGGCGATGACGGTGCGGGCCGACCTCGCGCTGGTCAAGCATGTCGACGCCGGCGCCGCCGTCTCCTACGGCCGCACCTGGACCGCGGCCGAGCCGACCACCCTCGGCCTGGTGCCGGTCGGGTACGCCGAGGGCATCTCCCGCCGTGCCGGGAACAGCGGGGAGGTCCTCGTCGCCGGTCGCCGCCGCCCGATCCGCGGCACGATCTGCATGGACCAGTTCGTGATCGACCTCGGCGGGGAGGTTCCCGAGGCCGGCGACGAGGTGATCCTGTGGGGTCCTGGCACGCGCGGCGAGCCGACAGCGCAAGACTGGGCCGTGGCGACGGGCACGATCAGCTACGAGATCGTGACCCGGATCGGAGGGCGGATGACCCGGCGGATGGTCGACAGCGACCTGCCGGCGAGCAAGCAGGTGGAGGGGAACACCGCATGAGCATCACTCGCAAGGTGGCCGCGGTGGCGGCCGGGGCGGCGGGCGCGGCCGCTGTGGGCGGCGTCCTCGATCTGTCCCGCCGCCGGCGCCGGCTCACGGCCCGCGGTGGCCAGCGGCCCACCCCGTTCGGGAGCCTCAACGGGCCGGGGCGCACGCTGGTGACCGACGACGGCGTCGACCTCCACGTCGAGATCGACGAGGCCGAGTCGCTGATCACGCTGGTGTTCGTCCACGGCTACACGCTCAACCTCGACTGCTGGCACTTCCAGCGGGCCGCGTTCCGGGGCCTGGTCCGCAGTGTCTACTACGACCTGCGCTCGC